>ENA-UOXV01002176-UOXV01002176.1-marine-metagenome-genome-assembly--contig:-NODE-2176-length-25906-cov-6.364783_pt1 | contig 25906 bp, 27 predicted proteins | sample MGYA00238165_ERZ766961 | MGnify/ENA primary metagenome ERZ766961 (study PRJEB28924, sample SAMN03173240) | marine metagenome | biome: Marine; feature: Water; material: Subsurface seawater | place: North... | reverse complement strand
ATATTTTTATCTACAACTAACAAGATTTTGTTATCATGTTTAAGTTTTTTTAAATTTTTTGAAATTTCCATATAAGAACGAGTTATTTTTTTAGGTTTTACTGCCAAATTACCCGAACAAAAAGTTACATGAAAGTTTTCATTATCTAATTTGTACTTAAGTTTCATATATTATCTTTATTTCTTATAAAGTTTATTTTTTTTATATAATTTTTTTTGTTCAATACTTGAACGTTAACATAAAATATATATAATCAAAGCACATTCTTTAAAAAAACTTATTTTTTATTTTTTTACAAATATATAATTAAAACTTTTTGAAAACTTAGAATTCTGCAATTCATGGTTCTGTTTCTTTTGAACAAATTCAAAATTATTAATCTGTAAAATTTTTAATACTCTTTCATACTGATTTTTGAAATTTTCATTAATTTCAACAGATATACTTTTAATTTTCTTATCTTTTAAAAAATGTCCTGCACCTTCAAGTATCAAATGTTCAATTCCATCAACATCTATTTTTATGTAATCAGGGATTTCTAATATTTTATTATTTAGTATATTTTCAATATTTTTTCCTAATAACTTGTATTTCATATTATAATTTTGATACTTACCTTCAAAATTATATTTTTCACCAAAAGAATTTAAAGCACCCCCCTCTCTAAATTCATTATCTTGCATCATTTGAAATTTATCATTTTTATCTGACAAAGGGTTACAGAATACTTTTACTCTATCTTCCATTCTGTTGATTGATATATTTCTTGTTAAAGATCTTAAATTATTACTAGATGGCTCAAAACTTACAATTTTACAATTTGAGTGAGTTATTGCTGCAAAGATAGAATATAAACCTATATTAGCTCCAATATCCCAAAAAATTAATTCTTTTTTACTATCAAATGATCTTATCCAATCTAGAGTTTCTGGCTCTTTGGTAAAAAAAGTATTCAACCTATATTCAATTAAACTATTTGGCATAAAAAACATAACTTCTTTTTTATTTATTAAAATATTTTTATAACTATCTTCAATTAAAAATTCTTTAAATCTAGACATAAAACTTCTTTTTGTAAGAAGATTTATTATATAATCTAAAATTTTTAAGACTTTATAAAAATATAATGAAAAATTACCAAACATATAAAATATTATTTTATTATAAATTTAAAGTATCTGTATAAAATTGGGTTAAGTTTCTCTCTAAGTTTTACTTTATAATAATTTATATTTTCTAATTCGCAGGCTTTTTTTAAATCATTTGTCATTAAATTATAAACTAAGACTAATCTATTAGAAATACCATCTCCTTTATATGAGTGCCAACTATTTTTTTCTGACCTAGAGAAAAAAAAAGCTCTATTTTGTTTCCATTCAATTTCTTTTTTATTACTTCCTTTTCCATCACCATACAAACAAGTTCCAAAATTATTTTCAGGAAAAAGATATATTACTCCACTTAAAAGTTTTGTCGGAATATCTCTGTGAATAGGAAATGAATAATTTTTTCCAGTTTCAATGATGGTAAATTCAGAATAGTCAATTAATTCTACTTTTTTTGGTGCTAATTCTTTTAGTACATTAAGGGCAATATCATAGTAAGAATTATGTAAATCTAAGATCAATTCTTCATCTAAGATATCAGAATTTACATTAAAAGTTTTATCAATTTGATTTTTATATATGCTTAATTGGTTGTTGTTAGTATGTTTTAAATCTAGGTTAGACAATTTTTCAAAGTGATTTTTCATCAGAAAATCGTCTATAATTCTATAACTTTTCATAATTTTAGTAATTTTAGTATTAATTAATATTTAAAAATATTAAAGCTTATCTACTAATCAATATCAGATATTTATTCACAATAAACAACATTTAAAGTTTAGCACGCAATATTAAGTATTTTTTTAATATTATGTTTTTTAGCGTCTCCAAAATTTATTAAGTTGCCCTTTTTTTTAACTCTGTAAATATAAATTCCATCATAAACTTTTGTTGAAATAATGCTTGGCCATAATTCATTACTATAAAAATCATAAAAATTATCGTCACAAATATGAATTACCTCATAACCTCTTTCCAAATATTCTATAATACCCCCTGAATTTCCTATAAAAATTAAAAACTTATTTTTTATTTTTTTAGATATTTTATTATTTATTTTTATATTATTAAAATAATTGATAATTTTATCACTATTTCTTGATTTAATAGCAGGGTGGCTTTTGATCGTATATTTTTTAGGATCTATAAATTTTTTTTTAATTAAGTAATCTATAGAATGAATAATTTTAGTTAAATTATTAATGTGATATGGCAAAAATATAATCTTTTTATTAAATTTTTTAATTTTAAAGAATCTAAACGATGGTAACAATTTAATTTTTGATTTTGGCCATCCTAGATATTTATTAAAACAATATACTTGATCTCTACCATTTAAAACAACTTTGTCTGGAGAGCAATTTCTAAATATAAAATTTGATGGAATTGGAATTGGAGGAGAATGAATATAGCCAACACATTTTATATCTTTATTTAATCTTTTCAGATGTTTTATAAATTCATTTTGAAATGGTTGGCCTTCATAAGGTGTTAAAAAAGATTTGATTTTTTTATTTAAGAAAAATTTTGTTTTATTCATTAGTTCTTTTGAAAAAAAATTGTGACTAGAGATTTTTGCTAAAAAATAATCATAATTAGAAAAAAAAAGATTTAAATTTATAAGAATATTTTTTACAATATTTAGAATACCTATTTTCTTTGATTTAGTTTGAAAAATTATAATATTTGTATCTATTTTTTTTGGTAATTTTTTATCTTTATATATTGCTATAATTAGCGTCTTGCTAAATTTGCTTGTATTTATATTGAGATATTTATCATGAAAAGATCCATCTTTTTTAAAGCTTGCAGCTGATGCCCATGTTAAAAATATCCTGTCATAATCTTTAATTATTCTATTTGAAAAAAAAAGTTCATTGTCTGTATAGTTATAAGTGTAAAGAACATCTTTAAAAATCATATTAAAATTTTTGAAAAAATTACTTTTTTTCTTTACTATTTTATTAAAAATATAAAGGCCTATAGAACTTACATATGTTGCAAAATAAAAAACTATATTCTTATCTGGATATGATTTTTTATTAAAACGTGATAAAAAAATTTTTGCTTTAATAACAGATTGTGCTTGATTCATAAATGTACTATTCGCCACCAGCTATTGTTAATACCTGATGAGAAATATAAGTGTTTTCTTCTGATCCTAGAAAATACACATAGTCAGCTATTTCTTTGGGTGTTGCCATCCTTTTAAGTGGAATTAATTTTTCCCTTTCTAACAAGTTTTTTTTTGGTAATTTTTTATGTAATTTTGTATTGGTTGCACCCACCCTCACTGTATTAATCAAAACATTATTTTTAGCCCAGTCTCTTGTTATTTTTGGAAAAAATTCTAACGCATGCTTCATTAATGAATACGGAAAATTGTAATATCCACCACCAAATTTAACTCCTATTGAGCCTAAATTTACAATTCTTCCCCACTTTTTTTTATACATTAAATTTCCTAATCTTTGTGTTAAAAAAATATTAGGGAGTAAGTTTACCTTAAAAGAATTAAAAAGAACATTGGTATCTACATTTCTATATTCTACCGATTTAACAAAAGCTGAAGCATTTATAAATATATCACTATCTTTAAATTCTCTCTTGTTTAAGAATTTATGAATTTCTTTTTCAGATTTTAAAAAATTGAATTTATATAAAAATAAATTTTTATTGTTTTTTTTTATATTTTTAAGTTGATTTGAATTTTTATTGTAATGACCATAAACAATATAATTATTTTTCAAATAATTCTCAACTATTTCTATGCCTATATCTGAGCTTGCACCTAAGATTAAAGCTTTTTTTAATTTTTTTTCCATGCTTCATTATGTTCTTTTCCTATCAGATCTCCATATACATCACATACATTACAGGGAGATTGAGATCTATTAGCTTTACTAAGATTTTCTCTTGCTTCTTGATAGTCTTTGGACAACCAGATATCAATAATTTTTGATTTACTGACATTTCCCATTATTTTTTTTTTTAACCAATCATGAGAACACATTAGTACATCACCATTATAATCTACAAAAAATTTATAACTTGGATAAAAACAAGTTTTATCTAATGTTGTTTTTCTAGCAGGAATTTTAAATTCTGCATTTTCCATCATACCCCCTCTATTACTTAGAGTAATACCAAAGTTTTTTTCTTCTGGTAAATATCTTGGTCTTAAAACATATTGATTTGATGTTAAGTTTAAACTTTTTCCTAATTCCACAAACTCCAAATGCTGCTCTTCACCATCATATAAACTAATTTGAATTCTATCCAGTCCAGATTCATAAAGTTTTTTTAATCGTTTTGAATTAAGTACATCTCCATTACTGATTATTTCTATTCTTGCTTTGGATAATTTTAATTTAGCGTAACTAATCAGATTATATATGTTTTTATCAAGCAGAGGTTCGACAAAACCGGAATATATAAAAAGACCTGTAAAATTTAATTCACTCAATTCATCACATATTTTGCTGTGTAATTTTTCATCTATAAATTCATTGACATGTTCAAAATTTGGGTCACTTCTTGGGCAAAAAGAGCATTTTCTGTTACACATTCCAGATTCACTTATTTCAACTTCTGCTGGTATGGGAATTTTAGTGCCCTTTAAAAATTGAAGTCTTGAGCCAACCTGTTGTTCTTTGAATTCAATTTGTGGATCATAAAATTTTAAGTCACTCTTTTTTGTCATTATATGTTTTATTATAGTTATATTTTTATTTATAAAATTTAAAATACTTATCGGTTTTAATCTGTTTTTGTGCTTTTTTATAATCCTCAATTACATCAATAGAAAAACTATCTCCTTGTAGGTTAATTGTTTTAATTTTTAAACCAATATAAACAGCTCTTAATAACTCAACATCTTCTACCAACTCTAATTCACTTCTTTTTGATTTTCCAAAACGTAATAGAGAATTTGGTTTAAAGGAGATTATTGATAAATGCTTTTTTAAATTTTTATTTTTTTTTTTAAATTCAAAAGGTACATTTGCTCTTGAAATATAAACAACTTCATTATTTTTATTAGTAACTAATTTAACAATATTTGAATTATTTAAAGACTTAATATTTAAATGTGGAAGTATTATATCTGCTTCAAAATTTTTTAAATGATTATTGATAATTTTATCTATATGGCTTGGGTCTATCAAGGGTTCATCGCCCTGAATATCAATCACTAAATCATATTTTTTTTTAATTTTTGTAAAAGCTTCATAAATTCTATCTGTTCCATTCAAATGATTTTTTGATGTCATCATTACTTTGGCTCCATATTTTTTTGCTACATCATATATTTTTTTATCATCACAACAAATAATTACATCATTTAATTTTTTTGATAACATTGCGCGCCTATATACATGAATAATTAAAGGTATATTGCTTAAAGGTAATAAGGCTTTAGCTGGTAATCTTCTTGAATTTAATCTTGCAGGAATTAATGCCAAAAATTTTTTTTTCATTTAATTAATACTTCCACCCACCATCAATACTTATAATTTCCCCGGTTATATAAGAGGATTTTTCCGACAATAAAAAAATAGCTAATTTTGATATTTCTGATGAATCTGCCCATCTCTTTAAAGAAATATTTTTTAATGTCCATGAATATAATTTTCTATTTTTTGAAAACTTTTGAAAATATGAAGTTTTTGTGAATCCAGGATTAATACAATTGATACGTACTTTATAGTTATTATCAAGTAATTCTAAAGAAAGACTTTTGGTCATAGCTGATAACGCAGATTTTGCAGACGCATAGCCTGTTAATTGTTTAAATGGTTTTTCACCTACAATTGAACCAATATTCACAATTGAGCCTGGACTTCTCTTTGATAGTTGTTTTATAAATTTTTGCGTTAAAAAAAAAGGTGCAATAAAATTTGTATCCATCACATCTTTTAAATTTTTAGAACTTATCTCTAAAAAATTTTTTCTCTGTCTAATTCCAGCATTATTTACCAAGGCATTTAATTTTATATTTTTTTTTTTAAAAAAATAAAACATTTTATTAATAAACTTTTGATCATTAGCATCACCAATAAAAATTCTTAATTTATTCATGTTTTTAATTTTTAAATTTTCGATATCTTTGACAGATCTTGTAAAGCCATAAACCACTGCTCCTTGGTTTAGACAATCTAACATTATTTCTTTACCTAAACCCTTGCCAACACCCGATATTAATATTTTTTTATTATTTAAATTATCCATCGATTAACTGATTTATTTTTTTTATTGTAAATTTGTGTTTAATTTTCTTTCCGAACCCATACCCTGCGTAAATAAAATCTATTTTAGAATTTTTTGAAGCTAAATAATCATAAGAAGTGTCACCAATTAAAATAGCATCTTTTTTCTTTATTTTTAATTCCCTCATAATAATTAATAGCTGATCTGGATGAGGCTTGCCTTTTAAATTTTTGTTATCACATTGTACAGAGTCAAAGTTCAAATCAAATTTTTTTAAAAATAACTTTGTTCTAACGGGGTCTTTTGATGTGTATAAAGCAACTATTTTTCCTAATTTTTTTAACTTATTTAATGTCTTGTGAACATTTGGATAGAGCTTATTTCTATGTATGTTTAATTTTGATCCCTTGCTATAATTTTTTTTTATATCCAAATAATTCCCTTGAATCCTCATTTTTTCAAGAATTTTGAAGAAAGGTAGTCCAACATACTGAAGATACTCATTAAAATTTGATGTTAAATTATTACATTTAGAGGTGTAATCCCAAGCTGCCTTCATATTCGCTCTCGAGTTCAACAATACACCATCTAAATCAAAAATTACTAACTTCTTTTTTTTTAAAATTTTTGTATAAATGCTCATAATCTCTAATTTTTTATTAATTAGTTCTTAATTGTTTATCTAAAAAAATTTTTATATATCTAATTATTTTAAATAAATTTTTTTGTTTTAAATCAGGATATATAGGTAGTGATAATGCTGAATTATAATATTTTTCACAATTTGGAAAATTCTCTTTTTTGAATCCTTTTTTTTTATAATAGGGATGACGATATATTGGAATATAATGCAAATTTAGAAAAATTTTTTTTTCTTTTAAAAAATCATACAATGATTTTCTGAATTTAATGGTTTTATTATCTTTTATTCTTATTGGATACAAATGGTAAGAATTATAACAATTTTTATTTTGTTTGGGTAAAAACAAATTTAAGCTTTTTAAGTTTTCAGTATAAATTTTTGATATTTGATTTCTTTTTTTTAAAAAAAATTTTAACCTTTTCAGTTGTGAAATTCCTAAAGCAGCTTCAATATCATTCATTCTATAGTTATACCCTAGTAGAATTTGCTCAAAATACCATGGAGAATTATTTTTAAATTGAAATTTTTTTTTATCTTTATTAATTCCATGTGTTCTAAGTACTTTTGAAATTTCACTTATTTTTTTATTATTAGTTGTCAAAATCCCACCCTCACCTGTGGTTATATTTTTTACTGGATGAAAACTAAAAACACTTATGTCGCTATAAAAACAGTCTCCAATATTTCTTTTTTTAAATTTTGACCCCAGTGCATGGGATGCATCTTCAATTATCTTAAAATTATATTTAACTGATAACTTATAAATCTCTTCCATATCACATGGCTTGCCACCAAAATGAACAACGACTAAAATTTTAGGTCTCTTATTTTTTTTTGTTCTTTCAAGTTTTGTCTTAAGTTTATCTATATCAATATTATAATCATCAAGATTAATATCTAACAAATCAACTTTTGCTCCACAATAAAGTGCACAGTTAGATGATGCTACAAACGAATTTGCAGACGTCCAAAGCCAATCATTTTTTTTTAAATTCAATGCCATGCAAGCAATGTGTAGAGCGCTGGTAGCAGAGTTTACAGCTATTGCATATTTAGATTTTGTTATTTTTTTAATCTCACTTTCAAATTTAGGAACTTTTGGTCCTTGTGTAAGAAAATCTGATTTAAGAACCTTTTTAACAGCATTTTGATCTTGTTTAGATATTGATTGCTTGGAATAACTTATCATTTTTATCTTAAGATTTATCTAAAATTAATTTTCTATTTCTAAGGTTAAAAACTTTATCACAATTTTTTAAAACAAAATAATCATGAGAAATAATTACTATAGTTTTATTATTTTTTTTCTGCATTATATGATTAATTATTTCTTTTGAGGTTTCTTTATCAATAGCATTTGTTGCTTCATCTAAAATAATTAATTGAGGGTCATGATACAACGCTCTTGCAATACCTATTCTCTGTTTTTGACCGCCTGAAATATTGTTTCCATTTTCTGAAATTGTAGTATTAATTCCATTTTTCAATTTTTTAACAAATTTTTCTAATTTTACAATTTTAACTAATTTATTGACTAAATTATTATCAATTTCCTTATTTTTTAATCCAAAAGCTATGTTAGATTTTAAAGAGCCCTCCAATAAACAAATATTTTGTGGAACAAAACCAACGTTTCTATTCCAAGATTTAATATTATCTTGAACATCCTGTTTGCCATCAATTAAAACTTGTCCTTTCTCTGGTTTAGAAAGTCCTAATAAAATATTTAAAAAAGTAGTTTTTCCATTTCCACTGTCTCCATAGATACCTATTAAGTCACCTTTATTTATTAAAAAATTAAAATTTAAAAATATTTTTTTTGAATAATTTTCATAAGAAAAATCAATATTTTTGAATCTTATATTTTTTGAAAAAGAAATTTTTTTATCATTTTTTGAAAAGGTAATACTTTTTTTGGTAAGTTTAATTTGATTTTTTAAATTATCTAAAACTGGTGTTCCAAATTTTATAATTTGATATGATCTAATAATTTTTGCAATAGATGGAAATACTCTAAATGAAACTAATGTGAATAATGCTAATGTTGGTATAATTTCTTTAAAATCGAATTTTAAGTTAACCAATATAATTATCAGGCTTGATAAAATAATAACAAGGGAGGCTTCTAATATCACTTTTGGTAATCTAATCAAAAAATCATGTTTTTGTACACTTTCTGCTGCTTTAATTTCAATTTTTTCAAAAAGTTTTATAAAAAAAAATTCCTTAAAAAAAACTTTAACTTCTTTAATGGAGTTTAAGGTTTGTTGCGTGTTAATTATTTTAAGTCCTTCAAATTTTTGTCTAACTTTACCCCATGTATATGATTTTTTTTTAATTGTATTATTTAAGATAAATCCTAGAGTAAAAGTTATTAATATAACAACAGTGGTCACAAGTGGCTCATAGAGCATTAAAATTATTAATAGTCCAACGAAAATTAGTGTTTCAATTACAATGGATAAAGTATGAATTATAAAATTAATAAAAATTTTAATATCATTTATATTTCTGATAAGATTACCAGAATTGTTATGAACATGAAAACTATATGGAAGGTTAAGATAAATTTGAAATATCCTAGTAGATAAATTTACCCTAATTCTTTTTAGAAAGTTAGTTTCTTTCTTATAAACATAAATCAATAAAATAGTCTTTAAAATATAAACAAGTAAAATTAAGACTACAAAAAAAATTATAGCATTACTCTTTAAAAAATTACTTAATTGAAAAAAATTATTTTTTTCAAAAAAATTTATTAAAAAAAAATTTGTATCTTGATTAACAAGGGTATTTAATAAGGGAATAATAAGTCCAATACCCAACATTTCAAACAACATAGCTATGAAAAATAAAATAAAAAAATAATTTAGCTCTTTTTTTTGATCTAAATTTAAGATGTCTTTTATTTTACTTAAGTGAGAAATTATTAAAGGCATTTCATGGAAATATATTTATTTAAGATATATTTATTTAAGATATATTTATTTAAGTTGTTCAATATTTGAACATTATAAGATAATATATTTATATGTCAAATTTATACTTCAAGAGCAATTTATATAAAATTTGTAGTGCTATTCTTATAAGGTTTAAAATTAGAGTTGAGATATTAAAAAAATTTTTAAGAAGAAATAGATATTTTATTGTTCAATTTAACTTTACCAAACCAAAGAAAAATGATGTGTTGGTATACAGTAAAAAAAGTGAAAAATTTGCTAAAATTCTTTTTAATGAAAAAATAACTTTTTATCATCCAGGATTAGAAAAATTAAATTTATATATTATAGCATACACAATATTTAAAAATGGATTTCATAATCTAGTTAATAATTATAAGTTTAATTTTATAAATTTTGTTAAGCCAAAAATTGTTTACACAGCAATGGATAATTATATTGGTTTTTACAAACTAAAAAATATCTATCCAAAAGCAATCTATGTTTCAGACCAAAATGCAATGAGAAATATTTCTTTTTTAGAAACTTTTAAAAAAATAAAAAAAAATAATAATTTACATACAGATATATTTTTTTGTTTTGGAAAAAATCAAAAAGAAGTATTAAATAAGATTTTTAAAAGTAAAATATATGCCTTAGGAAATACAATTAATAATTCATATAAAGTAAAAAAAATAGAAAAAAGAAAAAAAATAAAAAAACTTATTTACATTTCAAGTGGAAAATATTTTAAGCATGAGCTTGGGCCAGATATAAATATTTTTTTTAAATTAATGAAATATTGTAAAGAAAAAAAAATCAAGTTAATCTTTCTTGATAAGCCTAATAGAAACAGAAAAAAATTTTTTGAGAATATATTTGGAAAAGATTTTCACTATATGAGTTCTGAGAGTATAATGAATAGTTATAAACTAATAGAACCTGGTGAGATGTATATTTTTACAATTTCAACTTTTGGATATGAGATTTTATCCAGAGGTGTAAAATGTGTTTCGTTAAATCACAATCAATTTAATCACAAATTAAAACCTTATAAAAATAATGGACCATTTTGGATTGAAGCACCTTTTTTTAATTACGATTATTTTAAAATTAAAAAAAAAATTAATTTAGTTAAAAATTTAAATAATAAAGAGTGGCAAAAAATATATAAAAAATACTCTAGTCAGATTTTAAATTACGATAAAAATAATTTAATTAAAAAAAAAATTTTATATAAAATTTTAAAAAATTAATTTAATTTTCTAAATTTTTTAAAATTTTAATTAATTTTTTAAAATTGCTAGTATTGCTCAAATTCATGTTATTATTAAAATTTAAGACACTTTTTCTCACGTCTTTGGAATACCACCATTTATTTGGGTCATGCCAAATTTTTTCTATATGAGTCATCAATTTATTTAAATCGGTAAAAATTAACTGAGAATTAATCAAATTTTTATAAACACTTCGATATTTTACAGAGATATTTTTGAAGGGTTTTTCTAAATATACTAAACAGGGTACATTCAATGCTAAACTTTCATGAAATCCTGTTGTTTCATATAAAAATAAATTTAATTTTGATTTTGAATTAATTTCTAAAAAATTTTTGCTTTTGTAACATTCAAATCCATATTTTTTCAATTTTGCTTCATAATAGTCCTTATCTGAAGAACTATCAGCTGGAAATAAATTAAAATATGAATTTGTTTTAATTTTTTTATTCAAGTTTGATAATTGTTTTAATATAAAATTCATTCTAATTTCATTAGTAGTTCTTTCACTAATATCGGAAAAACACGTGTGCTGTCTAATGGGTTGTGAAAAAATTGATAGATTAATATTATTATTTTTTTCTACTTTTTTTTTGGCAAATGTTTTTGCATTAAATAATCTGATATCTTTTTTGGAAACTTTGTGACCCCAAGTTAAAATATAATCAGCAATTTTGTTTTCTGTTGAATATTTGTATTTGATATCATTTGATGATATATTTCCATGCTGAACATAAACAAGTGGTATCTTTTTGTTAATTGTTTTTGCCATATAAAGATTAAAATATTCATCAAATGTATTGTAAGAGGTTAAAAAATATTTTGGTTTAATTGGTAAAGCATAATTTTCAATAAAGTCATTCATTTTTTTAAATTCTTCTAAATATGATGTTGAAAGATAAATTGGTAATAAGTCTAAAACTAGTAATTCAAAGTCACAATGTTTTATAGAATTTCCTTTACAAAACTCTTTTAATTTACTTCTAATATCTAAATTAATTTTCAAATTCTTTTCACTTGATGGAAAAAAATTTAATTTTGGTATAAATCCAAAATTCATTTCTAATTTTTTTTCATTTATAAGACCAAAAGTAGTTTTATAAATATATGGCTGATTTTTTTTTTCTAATGAATTTGTTAACTTAAAAATTTTATAAAAATAATTTTGTGAAAAGATTTTTTTATTTTTTTTTGTATGTTTATTTTTTTTTTTTATTATTATTTTATTTTTATAATTTTTTAAGAAAAAATTTAATATTTTTCCATTCAATTTTTCATTCCATATTTTATCATTAAAGGAATGGCTAAAATCAAGTAAATTTGTCTGTAAAAACTCATGATCATTATATGTATATATAATTTTTTTAAATTTTTTTTTATTCGTTATGTGTGGTTTGAGTTTGTTATAATTATAGTAAATGATATAAATAAATTGTCTAAGCCATTCACCTATTATTATTTGCCATTGCTTTTTTGTGAATTTTACTTGATGAATTTTATTAAGAATATTAAAAATTTTTTTTAACAAAATTTTGTAAGCTTTATCACATATATCATAATGAGCTAATAGTTTTTTAGTAGATGAAAAATCAATACTATTTTTACAAAAAATTATATTTTTATTTTTTTTTATAATATTTAATTTTTCTTTTTCATGAATCATCCCAACATAAATTAATTTACTTAAATCATTTTTTGAGCTTAAATAGCAAGAAAGATTTTTTTTAACCATTTATTTTGATAGAATGTTTAAATTTCTTAATAAAAATAAATTATTTAAAATAAATAAATAATAAAGATATTTTAAAAGAAATTTTTTTTTAGGAATTTGTTTTTTCGCGTTTTTAATATTCTGAAAATAAACCTTAAACAATATCAATAATGATTCAATGGTACTAAATTTTTCAAGTTTTTTTGTATATTTAAAATTTTTATAAAAATATTTAAATTTTAATTCTAAAAAGCTTATTTCATTCTGATTTAGAAACTTTTTATATTTATCAATTTCACGTGTATCTATTATAACTTTATCTTTAAATCTTGATGAATTACCAAGCCATTTTTGTCCAAAAACAGTTGGTCTTATTAAGTTTTTAGAATATTTTACTCCTAAAAATTTAGCTAATTTTTGCATCTCATATTTTGGTGCGTTTGCTAAATTTTCATATTTTATAAAATAAAATTTTTTATTATTTTTATATTTTAAAAATAAATTATTAATTATTTTATAATTTATTTGATCTCTCGAAATATGATTATATTCTTCTGGACTAAAATCACCTATAAATCTTCTGAAGAGCTTAAATTTTCTACAGATTTTTTTTTGTGAAACGTAAACATCTAGTGGATCTCTCACTATAATTATAAATTTAATTTTTTTAAATATTCTAATTTGCTCATTAATATATCTTAGTCCAAAACTACCATCCTGAATGACAATTTTATGTGATATTTTTTTTTTTAGATAAATATCTAAACATTTATGCAAAAAGATTAGTATCTTTTTTAAATTTTTCTCTTTCAGGATTTCTCTTTTATTTTGATCAACTATTTTTTTAAATTTTAATTTATCAAAAAAAATATTATTTAAATTACCAACAACAACTTTTGCAATTTTTTTTTTAGATATATTTGAATTATTAAATTGACTAAGTAGAGATAATTTACTTTTATAAAAAATAAAATTTATGAACCCTTTAATTGATTTATCTTTTATTGAATTATAATAATGCTCTACAAATTTCATCTCCATAGGAAATGTTGAAATTTTATTGTGATTATCTAATAAGGAACCTAATAATGTTGTTCCATTTTTTCCAACACCTAGAATATTAATAAACTCATAATCTTTCATATCTTTCTATATGTTAAGACTAGAAATCAATTTTTTTAATTGTTTAATTGAAAGAAATTCCTTATTTTTCTCACTATTGTAGCTAAAAGGTTTTTTCACAACTTTGCCTTTTTTAAAAAGAATATTTTTTTGTTTAGATAAATTTAGACCAGGTTTGTCATGATTTATTGCGTTAGATAAAATTACATAATAATCTTTAAATTCGATTGAATTTAAAGAATCTGATTTAGTTATCATTTCTTCATGAATTTTCTCACCTGGCCTTATACCAATAATTTTTGTTTTTATATTAGGGCCTATAGCCTTAACAAGATCCACTACTCTAAAAGATGGTATTTTTGGTACAAATAACTCTCCTCCATTCATCATGTTGAAACTTTTGATAACAAAGTCTACACCTTCTTCCAAACTTATGTTAAATCTAGTCATGTTGGTATCTGTTATTGGAATCACACCTTTTACTTTGCACTTTAAAAAGAAGGGAATTACCGATCCTCTACTTCCAGCTACATTACCGTACCTGACAACTGCAAATTTAATATTTTTTTTTCCTATAGAGTTATTTGCTGATATAAAAAGCTTGTCTGAGGCTAATTTTGTAGCACCATATAAGTTAATTGGTGCAGCTGCTTTATCGGTGCTCAAAGCAATAATTTTTTTTACATTATTTGCAATTGCGGCTTCTATAACGTTTTGTGACCCTAATATATTTGTTTTAACAGCTTCAAACGGGTTATATTCAATAGCTGGAACTTGCTTTAAAGCTGCAGCATGTACAACAAAATCTACTCCTTCCATTGCTTTTTTCACTCTTTCATAATCTCTAATATCTCCAATAAAAAAACGATATTTCTTCATATCCTTAATTTCTTTTTGCATCTCAAATTGTTTCAACTCATCACGACTAAAGATTATTATTTTTTTTGGTGAGAATTTGTCGTTTATAATTTGACAAAATCTTTTGCCAAATGATCCTGTGCCTCCTGTAACCAAAATAACTTTGTTTGAAAAGATATTATTTCTCATTTTCTATTCTTTCTAATTCTTTCTTTAATTCATCATATTCTTTTAGTTTCTTTTTCATAAAATTTAACGCTAGTGTTGTTCTAAAAGATATTCCTTTAGGAGTGATAACATACCTTAAATATTTAATTTTTTCTTTTTGTTTTTTAAAGTTTTCAAGCTTTACATATCCTTTTTTTTGCAAAGCTTTTAAACAATAATTTATTTTTCCAAGACTATACCCTAATTCTAAGGATAGACTTCTTTGTGTAGTATTATTTTTTTTATTTAATTTCCTTAAAACTTCAAATTGATCGGTTACTTCTTTTTTAGTTTTCATAAAAGGCATTATTTTAATAACAATTAATTATCTTAGGTTTTATATATTTTAAAGACTTATAAATTAATTCTGCAAACTTCCAATCAGAAAGAGTATTGATATCTATAGATTTGTATCTTTCTAAGATATACGGAAAAAGATTATCAATATTTGGTTTAGAAGAAATATTTTTAAAATTTTTTTTAGGTATTGCCATAATTGAACCAGTTTCATAATAGGCTTGTAAAAATGATTGAGAATTTTTTCTAAAATTTTTTTTATTATTAGGTAATAATTTTTGTGATTGATCTAAGTTATAGAATCTTTCAACTGGAGCTGGGAATTCCGCAACTGTTAAGATAGTTTTGTTTTCTTTTTTAATCAGTTTTGATATATTTTTGAAATCTTTTATTTCAATTAAGGGAGAGCAAGGATATATCAACCATGCTTCATCAAAATTTTGATTTTCATATTTTTTTAAAACATATTTGACGACAGCCATAATTGATACTTTATCACCAGATAAATGTTTTGGTCTATTAGAGGAAATTTTTACTTTTTTTTCACAAATCTTTTTTATTTTTTTTGAGTCAGTTGAAACATGAATTTCACTAAATAATTTCGATTTAATTATTGTCTCTAATGTATAATTTATTATTGGTTTTCCTAAAAAAGATTTAATATTCTTGTTCTTAATTCTCTTTGAAGAACCTCTTGCTGGTATTATGGCTAATCTTTTCATTATTTTGTTCAATACTTGAACGTACCACAAACCTTACTTATTCAAAGTATTATTTATTAAATAAAAATAATTCAGTTATCACTATATAAAAAAATTTATTATATTTTAAGGGACTTTTAAGGAAAAATAATATTAATTTTTATGAGGTCAAATTTAAATATTTTTATTTTAAATAAGACAATTTTAATCTGGAGCCTTTTTTTAAATTTTTTTTAGATTTTTTTCCTAAAATTTTGTAATAAAATTTTGGATCTAATCCCATACCTGGCCTTACAACTTTTACATTATCTTTATTAATCTTGTCATTAATCTTAATATCATTAGATATATATATGGATCTTCTAGCTTTAAGATTTTTAATTGAAGATTTTGAGATTGAATAATAATAATTACCTAACAATTCCTCAGTTTCTCTAATTTGATTAACCATAATTTTAAAATCTTTAACTTTTGTTGAAAAAAAATCATCTAATGTTTTAGCTTTATCATCTAAATTAAAATGTTTTTCAATAATACAAGCTCCCAATGTAACAGCTGCTATTGAGGCTGAATTTCCTATTGAATGATCTGAAAGGCCAACTGGTAATTTATATTTATTTATTAAATATGAAATATTTTTCATATTACTTTCATTTATTGGAGCTGGGTAACTTGAATTACATTTTAAAAGTGCAATTTTTTTATTACCATGTTTAATTAAAACCTTTATAGCGGTATTAATATCTTTTAAACTTGCTAATCCAGTTGATATTATTACAGGTTTTTTAGTTTTTGCTACTTTGATCAATAAAGGAATATGATTTATTTCTGCAGAAGCTATTTTATAAGACACACAATCAAGTTCTTCCAACATATCTACTGCAGATTCATCAAACGGACTTGCAAAAATTTCCAAACCAATCTTTTTTGCAAAATTAAATATTTTTTTATACCAATCCCAATTGAGTGTGCCTATTTTATATAAGGAATAAAAATTTTTATATTTAGACCATTTTGAATCTTTTAAATGATCAAGTCTAAAATCTTGATTATTAGAATTAATTGTAATTGTGTCGGGAGTATATGCTTGTAGTTTTACAGCATCAGCTCCGCTTTCTTTTGCTTTTTTAAGTAAATTTATTACCCGTTGAAAAGATCTATTATGATTAGCTGATATTTCAGCAATAATAAAAGTTTTTTTTTTATTAATAGTAAATTTACCAATCTTAAATAAATTATTTCTTTGTAAGTTTTTTTGCAAGTTTGCTTATCCTTCTGTCGTCTAGATATATTTGTGATAAAATTTTAGCAGTTTCTTTGGGAGAATTTTTAAAACTTAATCTTAAAATATTCATCCAATTAGTATTATTTTTTCCTCTAATTTTCTCTATTTCATCAATTATTTTAGTATAATAATTTGAGGTTTTATTATTTTTTTTTTTCATTTTCTTGTCTATCAATACTAATTAATCTAGCTGGTAATCCAAAAATTACACCTGCTTTTTTTTTAAAGTTTTTACTAACAAGAGTATAAGGCAAAACTCTAGATCCCTCAGCAATTTTTACATTTTCAGATAAACCGCTATGAAAACCCATATATGAATTTTTTTTTATTCTTGATTTATACGAAATCACAACACTGTCACCAACAAAACAGTTATTATCTATTTTTACGAATGGTGCTAAAGTTGCACTGGGTGATATAGTGGTAAAACTTCCTAGCTTACATCCATGATAAATATTCACGTTGTTACTTATCAAACAGCCATAACCTATGTTTGCTTTTTTACTTATTAAAGAGTTAGGGTGAATAATATTTATAAAACGTTTTTTGAATTTTTTAAGATTCATAATTATCTTATTTCTTAAAAATCGATTTTTGTAAGAAAAAATTCCTAAAAAAAAATAAGCATTTTTAAATTTACTAATTTTTTTTATTTGACCTAAAATAGGAATATTATTTAAATGCTTATTCTTTAATTTTTTGTCATCATCTAAAATTCTAATAACTTTTATTTTATCTATATTTTGATAATTGATATCTTCAATTATATCAATAATTTCAAGTGTAGAATTGCCAGCTCCAATAATTATAAGTTCTTTTTTTTTCATAACTTAGATGGTGGGCTAGGGAAGATTTGAACCTCCGTCCTTACGCTTATCAAGCGTACGCTCTATCTCTGAGCTACTAGCCCTGTTCATATACTAATTATTTGAAAAATAATTGTCAATTTAATTTTATATTTTAGTTAAAAATTTTTTATACAAAGCTTTTGTAACTAAATTATTTTTAACTTCAAATTTTTTCTTATCAATTAATCTTACTGGTGTAATTTCAGCTGCAGTGCCTGTTATAAAGCACTCTTTTGCTTTTTTGATATCTTTTAACTTTAAATATTTTTCATTAACTTTAAAACCTAAACTTTTTCCAATTTTAATTACTGTTTTTCTTGTTATGCCGTTTAAAAAACAATCAGCCTTAGGTGTAATTATTTTATCACCTATTACAAAAAAAATATTTGAGCTTGTTGTTTCAGCAATATAATTTCTATAATCCATCATTAAGGCATCATCAAAACCTTTTCTAAAAGCATCATTTTTTGCAAGTGTACAAATTTGATAAACACCAGAACATTTACTTTGTGTTGGTGCACTTTCATTTGATGGTCTTTTCCAATTTGTAAGTGTGAGAGATATACCTTTTGATTTTGCTTTTTCAGAATAATAAGTTGGCCACTCCCATATAGCTATAATTGTTGATATTTTTATATCCACAGCATGAGGTGACATCGATCCGGTTTTTCTCCAAGACAAAGGTCTTAAATAACCATTTTTAATATTATTTTTTTTTATGAGGTCCAAGCATGCTTTTTTAATTTTTATTTTAGAATGATTTATTTTAAAATCCAATATTTTTGCTGATTTAAAAAATCTATCAATGTGTTGGTTTAATTTAAATGGCCTATAATTATAAACTCTTATCCCCTCAAAAACAGATGATGCAAAATGAAGGCTGTGATCTAAAACGTGAGTATTTGCATTTTTACAATCTATAAATTTTCCATCATACCAAATTTTTTCTTTGAGTTTATCAAATTGTATTAATTTCATATTAATTTAATAAACTATTTACTAATTTGTTCTTTTATTTTTTTTATATCTTGAATTTTCATTTTTATGAGAACATAAAAAAAATACCAGTGATATTCTAGTACCTTTTAAAATTTTAGTAACCTCATGAGGATAATTGCAGTTACTAACAATCATTGATCTGTAATAAGGTGTATAACATAAGCCAATTTTATCTTTTTTATTTTCGTAAACAATATAATCACCTCCTTTAAATTTTTTTCCTAATTGAATTACTACAGCAGCAAGATAATCGGGATTACTATCGATGTCTAAATGGTATCCCACGAAAGAATTTTTATGCATCTTGTTAACTTGAACTCTTCTTAAATATAATTTTTTTTTACCAAGTAATTTTTTATAAAAGTTAATATGACTCGATTTATTGAGAATTTTTAATGCAGATTTTGCAACTTTTTCATTAACAATCTTTGGATTTTTGACATCAGTCATTAATCTTCCAACTTCAACTGAATTTTTTTCACCAGCATCACCAATGTCAATGTGTTCGTATGGTAGGTGATTAATAATTTTCTCCACCTTATCTAAATCTTTTTTTTGAAAAAATGACTCTTCAAGATCTAACATTATAGTTCCATGCTTTTTGTATCTTTGGTTTAGAGTATTATTTCGGATCACAGGAATATAATTAATAATCCATCCTCTTATAAGGTCTAATTTTGATAAAATCAAGTCAATATTAAAGTAAATTGATCTAAGTCAGTTTAGCTATTTTTGTAAATTATTTTTCTTTGTGACAATCTTTAGTTTAAGAATTTTATATTTAATGTATAAAATATTAATATTTCATGAAACTAGGATATTTCACATTCCCAATGCATCCGCATAATAAAAGCTATTCTAAAAGTTTAGCAGAGGATAGGGAATCTATAATACTTGCTGATAAACTAGGTTTTGAGGAAGCTTTTATAGGAGAACATTTGTCTGATAAATGTGAGCGAATAACATCATGTATGAATTTTATATCTAGTTTAATATTTGATACAAAAAATATAAAATTAGGAACGGGAACGCTGAATTTACCTCACTCACATCCAGTCACTATAGCAGCACAAGTGTCTATGATTGATACACTTTTAAAAGGAAGGTTTATAATGGGAATTGGACCTGGTAGCCTTGTATCTGATATGGAATTATATGAAACCTTAAAGAAAAATAAGCTAGAAATGTTTCTTGAAAGTATAGATCATATATTAAACCTATGGAAAAAAAAACCTCCTTATAATCTTAAAGGTAAACATTGGAATATTTCAACAAAAGAAACTTACGATAAAAATCTTTTTATTGGTGAGATGGGAAGACCATTTCAAAAACCTCACCCTGAAATAGTTGTAACATCGTTAGGGGCAAGTAATAAAGGTTTGGAAGAAGCAGTAAAGCGAGGCTGGAATGTAATAAGTTCAAATTTTTTAAGAGATGATAGGCTTGAAATTCATAATAAAATAATAGGTAAATTTAAAAGAAAAAGTTTAAACTGGAGAATAGCAAAATTTATTTTTGTTTCTAATAAAAAAAATGAAATACAAAATTATGGTTTGTCTGAAAAAGGTCCAATATTTTTTTGCTTGAATCAAATTTATAAAAAATTAAAAAAATATAATAGGCTCGATATACTTAAAAAAAATCCAAATGATAAAAAAGAAAAAATTGATATAAAAGAATTAATGAACAAACTTGTAATTTATGGTGATACAATTGAAGTGAAAGATAAGATTTTAGAATTAAAATCTAAATTTAATAACATGAAAACGTTAACCTATGTCAATGTAGATTGGCAAGATACAAAAATTACTAAGAAAAGTATGCAATTGCTTTCTGAAAAAGTAATTGAAAAAATAAATTAGTTTCCATGGACAAATCTGATGCTAGAAAAGTTGTTTTAGAAAATAATTTAATACCTAAAAAAATAAGTAAAGAAATAATAAATTATATAAATGGAAATTATAAAACAATAAATAAAAAATCTCTAAATTTTGTTAAAAAAAAAGAAATAGAACAAAAAAAAAAAGAATTTTTAAATATAAAATCAAAATCAAAATTTAAAGAACCAAGAAATCTTCCAATTTATTTAATGATAAAAAAAAAATATAAAGATTTTGATTGGTCTAAGATTAACAAACATTATGATATAAATATTAATACTGATGATCTTGGTATAAAGGTTTCTTTAGCATCTCTCCTTTTTGGGAAAATTAATGCTAACAAAAGTTTTCTCGAAAAAAAATATGCGTACAAATTTAAAAAAAAAATAGATCGAAAAATTCAAGATGATATAAAAAAATTTTTTGATCAATCAAATATCATTTATCCAGACAAAAAAGATTTTAATTTATTTATTAAATGTTTTGAGACTGCATTAAAGGAAAAGAAAATCGATATAATCTCACCGATATGTCCAGATTATTCTGTTGAATATGTTGCGCCAAATATTTATCAATTTACTTTTAAAAAAGTAAATTCTGGTGTTGGGGTAATTGGAAAAAAAATATTAAAAAATATTAAAAAAATACATGATTTTTTTAATAAAAATAAAATAAAAGTTAATCACACAGTGGCTATTGGAGATTTTGAAGCATTGTCTGAAAAAATACTTAAAAAAGTTAATTGTACTCAAAAAGAATTTTTAGAAAAAAATAAAAAAAGTCAAAAAAAATTCAAAGATATCTGTAAGGTTAATGTCAAGACTCCAATGTTCACAGATTTGTGTGGTGGGCTAAAAAATTGGAAGAAAATTAATAATAAATATTATGATAAAATGATTAAAAATAAAAAAAATATTAAACATATGGATCATAATGAAATCATGGAGATTGGGAATTCAAGAAAAGAACTTTACAAAAGGTGGTTTAAAAATTTTAAAAATGAAGATATTGAAGAAATTATTTACAGACAAGGAGCAGAGTACGCCTCAATGGGCAGTATAATTAAAAAAAAATACCATAATCCATTAACATTGGGTGCTGATCATCATAAAATGAGTAAATTTTATAAAGTTTCATCTAATTTTCCAGTACTATATATTAAGAATGATTATTAGAATATTTTTTTATTAAATATGCTCTATCCACTTTACCATTCTTATTAATTTTAAATTTTTTTTCAAAAATAAATTTTTTTGGCAACATATAACTTGGTAAAAAGTTTTTTAAAAAAATTATTATTTTTTCATTTATAATTTTTTCTTTACTTTCAACTACACAGCAGATTTTTTTTTCAAGATTTTTATTATAGGTAAAGCTTACTACGTTTGTGATCATATCTGAGTAATCTTGTATATATTTTTCAATCTCTGTTAAATCTACCCTATATCCATTGATTTTGACTATTCTGTCCAGTCTTCCCTTAACTAAGAATATATTATTAATTTTTTTTACAATATCTCCTGTTTTATACCATTTTACATTATTAAAATTAAAAAATTTTTCTTTATTTTGTTTCTCATCTAAGTACCCATCAGACAGCATTTTTCCTGAAATCAATAATTCGTTTTTATTGATGGATGTATTGGTATATTTAAATGGTTTTCCGATTGGCATAAGATTGTATTTTTTATAATTTAATAAATCCTTTTTTTTGCATTTATGATAAAATACCCATGGTGATAGTTCTGTACTGCCATAACAATTATAAACTTTTTCTGAATTAAAATTTTTTAAGATAAATTTATAAATCTTTAAATGAAATGGTTCACCACACATTATAATAATTTTAAATTTATTTTTAAGATCAAGTAATTTTGTATAATTCATAACTCTCAAGATTGTAGAGGGAACAGTAATTAATACGTTAACTTTATTTTGTTTAATATGGTCAATAGGAATTATAGAATCATATGGGTTAGTAGCTGGACAAATAGTATTCTTAGTAAAAAAAGACAAAAGTAAAATATTTAATGAAATTACAAATGAAGGATCATGATAATCTCCAAAAATTAAATTTTTCTTATTTTTAAAAAGTATCCTATATTGCTCATACATAGAATGTAAAAAGCCTCTATAATTCAATTTAACTCCCTTTGGTTTTCCAGTAGAACCTGATGTAAAAAAAATCATTGAGATATTCTCTGAATTAATATTATGACTTTTAGGTAGATATCTTTTTATTTTTTCATTTTTAATTTTAAAAAAATCAATAACTATTATTCTTTTGTTATTACAAAATTTCTTTAATGATTGGAATTTTTTTTCATTCTTTGACTCAACTATTAAAATATCTGGGTTTGCTTCTAACAAAATTTTCTTAATTCTTTCATTTGGTGTATGAGGATTAATAGGAATCCAAATATTTTTGCTTAAAATAATGCTTATTATACAAGAGTAACTCTCAAAATTTTTTGATGATATTATAGCTATTTTTATTCTTTTTTTTGATAATCTAAAAATAAGATTACAAAATTTTTTATAAAATTTACCTAAATCTAAGTAACTATATTTTTCCTTGTCATTCTTATAAAATATTTTTTTTGAATTTATATTACGAAATGATTTGTCAAAAAATTTTTCTATATAATTGTTATTAATCATTTTAACTGAAATTAAATCAAATTAAATTTATATTTAACTGTTATAAGATTTATTACCAAATGCACCTGAGGCTTTCATAGCTCTTTTGTAAATTTCGATTGCATTTTGATCAAAGTCTTTAGTAGGTCTTATTTCATCCTCAAAGTACTTGTTCTTTTTTCCACACACATGAATTGCACTGTCTTTATTTTCCTCTTTATGTCGAGTATCAGAAGAAATATATCTTATAGCAAAACCAATCCTATGGTTTGTAGATCTATTTATTCCACTTCCATGAACTGCATTTACGTGGTGTAATGAATATTGACTAGCTTTTAAATTTATTACCTCTGGTTTATTTTTAGTTATAAATTCCTCCAAATTTTGATTATATGAAAGTAAGTCATTTTGTGATGTTGTTTTTTTTCCTTCTAAATATGATTCTCTTGGATTTTTAACATCTAGTTTTTTGATTAAACCTAACTTAGCTGATCCAGGTACAATTTCTAGAGCTCCTGATTTTTTATCACTATTTGTCAGAGCTATCCATGCGGTAACTACTTTTTGTGATGTAAGTTGCCAGTAGGGGTTATCCTGATGATAGCTTACAATTTTTCCATCTCCTGGGGCTTTATGAAAGAAAGCAGAAGACCAAATATAAATATCATCACCAATAATTTTTTTCACATTATTAATAATAGATTTATCCATTGCTAGTTTGTCAAAAAAAGTTGAAAGCAAATTAGGTTTTAATGATACTAAAAATCCTAAATTTTTTTTTGATTTTGCTTGGAAATCAAAAAATTCTTTTTCTAAATTTCCGTATTGAGAATGTAATTCAAATGGCCATGCCATGCCATTTTTTTTATAATTATCAATATCAAATTTAATTTTCATAAATGTATTTTATTAACAAATTTAAAGTAACATTATATAAATTATATTAAAATTAAGTAATTTAAAGGAAATAAATAGTAATATAATATATGTAATAATCAAAAATTTAAATGAAAATAAAAAAAAATATTATTGTTGAAGAAGTAATTAAATTAATTCAAAAAAAAACTGCTATTAAAATTAAGAATATTAATAAAAATGATGATTTGTATAAAAAAGAGATAGTAGACTCTTTTGATCTACTTGATATTTTGATTAAAATTGAAAAAAAATTTGATATTAAAATAAAAGTTGAAAAAGAAAACAATTTTAAATTTTCTATAAATTTCTTAACAAATTTAATAATTGATAAATTAAATTAATTGGTATTTTAAATATGAGTTCAATCAGCAATATTAAAAAAAATGGGTTTCATATTTTTAAATCTATATTTTCAAAAAAAGAAATTAATATTTTTCATAAAGAAATTTTAAAGATGAAAACCTCACCTCAAGAAAATTTTTTTAAAAAAGGAAAGCTTGATTCAAAGGCAATTCTCAATCTTCAAAAAAAAAATTTGATTTTTTTAAAATTACTAAATAATAAACTTATAAATAGAATAAATAAATACTTTCTAAATGATAAATATTACAAAAGTTTACATCCTAAATTACCTAATTATATTTTGAGTCAATATGCTGCCAGATCAGCAGGGAAAAAAAAGCTAGTGTTGCATTTTGATGATAAGGTCCCGAATTCAGGAGATAATGTAAATTATTTACAATGGGCAATACCAATGATTGATTTAAATAAAAAAAATGGATGTACGCAGGTTATACCAAAATCACATAAATTTGGATTAGATAAACCTAAAATAAAAAAAAAACTAGCTTTAAAAGACCTTGAATTAAAAATTGGCGATATGGCTGTATGGGATGGTCGTATTTGGCATTCAGCTAGACCTAATACAAGCAATAAAGAAAGGTGGGTAATAATTTTAACGTTTTGTAAATGGTTCTTCAAACCACATTACGATATTCCAAGAAGTTTTCCAAAAAAATATTATAATAAAATTAATCAAAGTCAGAAAATAATATTAGGGTTTGCATCAATACCTAAATTAGACGAAAAAAGTGGTGTTGTTCAAAGAGGTGATTTAAAATCTGCAAATAAATTTTTAAAAAATAAAAAATTTTAAAAAAAAATCCCAGCTGTAAAACTGGGATTATAAAATAAAATATCAAATTTACTAACTATCACAAAATTTTTTTCAGTGCATAAATCAAGCCAATTGAGCTATTAGTACTGG
>ENA-UOXV01002174-UOXV01002174.1-marine-metagenome-genome-assembly--contig:-NODE-2174-length-25934-cov-6.759419_pt1 | contig 25934 bp, 22 predicted proteins | sample MGYA00238165_ERZ766961 | MGnify/ENA primary metagenome ERZ766961 (study PRJEB28924, sample SAMN03173240) | marine metagenome | biome: Marine; feature: Water; material: Subsurface seawater | place: North... | reverse complement strand
TCTCTCTCTCTCTCTCTCTCTCTCTCTCTCTCTCTCTCTCTCTCTCTCTCTCTTGTTTGTCCGTTTGTCTGTTTGTTTGCTGTCAAACTTGAATTGCATGCAGGTGGTCTCGTTACGTGTTGAATGTAACGGAACATCGCCTCGCCTTTGAGGCACAGAGAGGCGAGTACTGGCCGTGTCCCCGTGAGGTATGTATATTTTCTGTCACACATTGTGTAGTTCTCAAGTGCTGTTGGACAGAGGGAAAGAACTTGTCCCAACTCACTGAAGGAATCACACCCTTTAGACCTCTTCTCTTTCAAACGAGACGGTCCAATTTGCCTTCGAGTACGAGATGTATCATGCGGACATGGGAGTCATCTTCTTCGACTCGCCACAGGTGCTACATTTATTGGGGGGGGAAGCATGACTTCTTGCAGATCGCGCCCTTTAATCCTTGATTTGGATCGCCACAAATTGATCCACCAGAGCTTCGTGCACAGGATCTGATTGAGAAGCTATCTGAAGATAAGTGTGGCCATGCAGCCCGCGAGGCTGCGCGACCTTTCATTCGAAAGCATCAGGTGACGGCCTCTCTAGAGCTCCCCAATGGTGGCTGCGATGAGGGTTTAGGGGGGGAATCGACTTCGATACAGTCTAGAATGCGCTCTGTGACTTGACGGAGTGAAGTCACGGCGCCGGTTCCTCCGTGTCGGGAGGAAGCTCTTAGAGGTTGTGATGAAGGTGACTGCGATGCTGTCTACGATTCAGGCAAGGACTCTCTTGCGATGGCAAGAGTGGATTGACGCAATACCAGAGAGCGCGCCATGATCGATGCATTGTGAGCCATTGACAGACATATTCAGGCTGTTATTCAGCAGATCTATTTATATGGGAGCCGATCACGATCGGGCGGCAGCCAGGCTTCCGGCGGCCTTGGACAGGGCGGTCAGCCGCCCCCCATAGAGGGTCGACTTGTTGTCACGCACGGGATGGCCACGCACCGCATGGGGTGCCCACGGTGTCCCTTTACGCGCGCCCGCGCGGACGACGTATCAGCGGCGGCCGCCATCCCTCGCTTCGCGTCGCGGGTTCGTTCTGTTGAGGCCAAGCGTCGCTGTCAGCGAAGGCGAGCCGCACTAGCTGGTGTGTCAGCCGCCTGCTGCGCCCGACCTCCTGGCCCGCATCGGCGGCCTCGATCTTCGCGAGAAGGTGGCGGAGGCGACGGGGTGTCGCCCCCTGGCGGAGGCGAGCCGTCCAACAAGGCACGCGCCCGAATCCCTTGCTGCTTATCTGTCTCGTCATGCATTTCCCCTCTCTGCCTTGCCCCCGTGATGCGTGAGCAATTCCGTTTGCAGGCTGGTTTGATAGAACGCATCAAGAACCACCAGAATATGACCTAGGAGTAGAATCCTCCTAGGTCGACGACGCGGGCGCCGTCATGGGGGCGAGCCTCCCGCAACTGCGGGGTGCGGTCCTGGTTGGAGAGTCTAAGATCTCATGAATGTCGGGATGGCGAACCTTTGCGAAAAGATTGTCGCGAATAACACCACTGCATCAATCAGTCCCAGTTGATACAATCCTTTTCTTCTGTCAGCAGTGTATTCTTTCAAAGCGGTCTGTGCCAACTAGCCTCCTGGACTGCTCCTGAGTCACCCATAGCGAATGGCAAGGATCTTCGTTTACGCAGTTGCTGTCCGGACGAGCGTCTCACTATGTCTGCACCAGCGCTCACGCGCGCCGCGGTGTCGGTAACGGGCAACGTGCACCACGCACGCTTGTTGCCTTACTTACATTTTCGTTTTGAGGCCTACTAAGGAAGATAATCAAGGATCAAATTGACGAGGCCAGGTTCAAGCGAAGCTACTTTCGATGAAGCTCCCAAGCGCTCGTGCTGACCCATCGCAAAAGCAAGTCTGAAAGAGTGCAAAAAATCTTGAGTCAAACGACGATGCAAGAGTAGCTTGCATTCGATGGGAATTCAAGTTATGGGAATTCAAGTTACCTTGAATTCCGGTTGATTTGATCCAAGGGATCGAAGGCAATCCCACTAACGCCGACACCGCGGTTACTTGTCGGCAGGTCTCTGCGTCCACATGTCATAGTGATTACTGGCGATGACTAGCATACATGCAGAGAAATGATCAAATTGTCATAATTCTTGAAACAAGCATGTGGGTGAGAAAACAGAATCGTGGGGAAAACTCGGTCGCAGATTGGCTGTGTCGCTCGCATTGCAACAGCGAAGACCACTCCCATTTTTTTGCATCCCAGAGCTGATGGCGTACATGAGCAACAACGTAATCAATTTTTCGATTATCAACCATTTTCCAAAATGTTTACGTAATCCAGGTGATCCTATTTGAAAGAATCTTCAAACCTGCACTGCATCCTCGAAGAACCCCCCCGTTGCAGCTAAGTGGTGGCCAGAGGGTGAGAATGCCACGACCAAAATCTGCGATGACACATCTTGTGAACAAATCCTGTCGACATTCAGAAGAATCTACCAGGAATTCCACACATCTTGCCATTGGTGTGAATCATTGACCTGTGCACTCGTCTTGACACCGAATGTCTCTCTGCTGACATGTGACGAATCATGATGTGTTTCTGACGGCGATTGAGATTTGCACAAAGCAGATATTGGATAACTTGCAATCTTCTGCGATGCTGAGGAGAGTGTGCGAGCGACAACTCCGGTCCTCGTGTTCCATATTCTGATTTCTCCGTCGCAACATCTGACGGGCGAAGGGAGAAAAAGTTTAGTGAGACTGAGGATCAGTGAAACAATCTAGTTTACAAAATTCGGTGCATGCATTTCAGGATAACCCGGCGGCAAGCAGAGAAGAATCGGGAGAAAACGCCACGCTCATAGCTGGAGAGTAGCAAGAGAGAAGCATCTTGAAAGTGAGCTCATCGTCCTGTCAGGAAGGGGCTTGAGAGAAAAATGAAAGGAACCGTGTTTGCGGAGAAGGGAGCAAAGCCTTTCAGATGAAACTGAGACAAGGAACGCGAGATTGGACACATGATATGGTCAAGGCGGCTCTTTTTAGGCATCGAAGGCGTGCGCACGCATGTAAATGTTCGAGGATTCCATGAAACTTGATAATCCCATATGCGAACAGTGGCGTCTTGTGATGAAGAGGCGACCATCTGTCCAGCAGGAGAGAAGACAACACCTGCAAAGGTAGATTGAATCAGACAGACCCAGGTTTCTTTCTCCCAATGCGGCCTTGCTTGCCGTCGAACACGGCCGTGAACATGACTTGGCTCACCTGTGATGATGTCATGGTGACCCACGGCCAAACAGTCCTTTCGGGGAAATGGAATGTCATCAGCTTGACAGGTGCAAAGTCCGTGCGTCCTACAGGAGAAATTCGATTCCGTAGCGTGACCATGCACAGTCATCTGATTGCAGCGGGAGAGCGCTTTTGAAATTCTCAGCCAATCACCACTGAATTCAGCGACCAGCATCGTAGAGAATGTATTCATCAAGGAAATCTGGGTCGAATTTAGAGTTCAAACCAGAGGCTGCCAACTCGTGGTACTCCAGAGCACCATCTTACGGTCTTCACCCACTGAGACCATGCACGCACCATTTGGGGAGAACGCCAATCCAGTAACCTGCTTGTGAAAGAAATTCATCGTGTGCAGGGTTTCACAATCCAACGTTACGCAATGTCATTGCGCTCAACAATCCTTCATGCTACTGCTACTGCCACTGCCACTACCACTGCCAGTGCTGCTGCTGCTGCCACCGCCGCCGCTGCTGCTGCCGCTGATCCTGCAGCACGAACCTCTCGAAAATGACCAAACGAAACATCCGGCGTAAATCGATTCCCAAAGAGCCCACGCAAGCTGCAGATGTCAATAGTCAATCAAATCTTAGAAGAGGCAATTACATGTGAAGAAAGACACAAACTTTTTCGCTTGCAGAAATGTCATGAGTGCAATCATAAACCAAACTAAATCGTGTTGCACTTAGATAAACATGCAGGTGAGTGTGCGAATCAGCAAATAATCGGGCCCATGAGGCAGCTCGCTTCGGCTTTGGGTCGACCAACCGCTGGCCCGAGTAGCGGCACCAGACGATTATGTACCTGAAAGATGTCAAAAATCGGTCTTGAGCGCATGAAGACGGGGTCATCGGCGGGGGGTTGGCCGCGCAAAATGAGAACGTTAAATGGTGGCAGTATTTGTGTGAGATGCAAGTCTTTGTGCATCCTCGGGGAGCAGCAGACGGGTCCCCCGCTCCGCAATTTCCCGCAGCCTTTCCCCCCCAAAATGAATAGAGGAGTGATCAGTGCACGTGGAGTCAGGGTAAGCACGTGTCACGGGAGCCACTGACGAGGAGCCTGCAGTCTCCCGGCGAGAATGCCAAGCAGCGAACCTCCCTCGAGTGCCCACGCAGCCGCCGCGCCTGCTCATCCCAAGCGGCGGACGATCACATGACGTTGAGGCATAGATGCAGGAGGCACATGAGGCGGTGTTTTTGGTCTCATGGGCTTTGCAGGGACAGCAACCTGTAGAGGATGCGGGGCACCGCGCGCTGACCCAACGGCTGTCGTCGAGGGTCCGGCATCCATACGCCGACGGCTTCGTTGATACTGAGGGTCCTCAAGATCAAAGAGGCGAACGATGCCGTCCGCTCCGCCCGTCGCAAGGCTTCGTCCGTCCGCCGCCCAAGCAACACACTCATGCGCCGCACCCGCCTCGCGCGCAAGCTTCCAACGGTCCACCCCGCCAAACATGGTTAGACCCATGAGGCGTGCCGAGGGGTTCGCGGAGGCATGGTCACGGCTCGCAGCACGCGGGCTCGAGCAAGACCTCTTCTTGTACAGGGACCGAATGATCTTCAAAGTCCCAACGCAAGACACTGCCGTCTCTTGCCACGACGGCAAGCATGGGTAGAGCGGCGCGAGGTCCACCCCCTTGCGCACTCAGCTAGCCCGGAGTCCGAGAAGGGGGTAGAAGTCCTAAGCGCACCATCGGTAAGAACGTTCCGATTAACAAGGCCTATGTGAGAGACCTTACTTCGCACACATGCAAGCAGAGTCTCAGCGCGCGCCCTATACGCAGAGGAGACCCCCGAGACCAGCAGACAGCTGCCAATGTTTTACACCGGAGCCGACAGATTTTGATCATAGCTGGATCATGCGGTCCACAGCTGTGAAACTTGCATGGTTTGACAGGTGCGTCAACAGGGCGTATCCACACTCTGCTGTTGCACTCAGGGGGTTAGGTCTGACCTGAAGCTCACCTTCTCGATTTTCTCGCTCGAGTCCTTGGATGACACGGATTTGCGAGGGAGTATCCAAGGTGCAGCGTAAGGCACAAATAACTCGCCTTCACAGTGGAAGCGTAGTACTCTGCACCCGCGGGTGTCGCCTACCCGCCAGCCACTTGGCGGGCCGCCAGCCACTTGCAAGGTTGCGCCCCAGGCAGTATTCTGAAAGTTGTTACTGTCAACTTTTGGAGTGTCACGCACGGTGCTCTCTCACGGTGCATAGGTCTTGGACACGTCCACGGGCGGGTGCACAAGGGAGTTTCATCAGCTGCGTCACTTCTGCTGTAGACGACTTGAAAGGGCGGCACCGACTCGCGCCGCCGCGATCGCGAATCCATACCTCACAAGTAGTCGGCTGTGCTCGCGTGCGCGGAGTGCGCATGTGCGCACATGCGAATTCGTGCGCACTTGAGCGTGCGCGTGCGCGCTTGATTGTCCCAGAGTGATCGTGCGGCTCTAGTCTATCAGCCGCTTCACAGTCATCGCGCCGCTTGGGGCATATAGCACCAAGTTGGCTGCACGACCAACCCTTGTGGAGCATGCTTTTGAAGGCCGTGGCTGCCAAGGTGTCGGCTGCTTCTGATTACGCAAAGATGCAACGGGGAGCCTTGGAGATTGAATTTACTCTTGCATCTGGCTCCGGACACGCCGGCGCTTGTCGGTGACTCCCGGGGCCGCGGGGGGCTCCGCGAGAGTTGCTTGCGGGCTGTCGGCCACAGCCATGGGCACCGGAAGCACTTCAACCGCTACTGGCAGGCGAATGGCTAGTGCTCGCTGCCGCGGACGCACGAGGTGCGTCGCTGTCACACCGTCTGCAACGTTGCATGGTGTGCCAGGCGAAGAAATGTCTGACACGTGCTCCTCCTCGCTGCCGTGAGCCACCGCCTGCTTGCGCTTCCGGCTCGTCTCCACTTCTTTTTTCCCTGGCGCGTCACCGCATCGATCGATATTCAATGTTGACGCATGGGAAACATCAGACGCACGCGAATGCGAGGAGCTGGCGCCCTCCGGCGTAGATTCGCCTGACGACTGTTGGGCCACCGCCCCGACCAGATCTGCGTTCCCCCGCGCCTCGACCGCCACGACCCGCGGCACAGAGGGCGTGGCCATGGGGGCTGAAGCAGAAATTGCCGGGGCAGGGTGTGGTGCGCGATGTGCCGGCTGAATTTGGTGCTGCTCGGCGGCGGAGAGCGGCGCGTGAGCGACCGGGGCGTCCAGTTGCAGCCCGGCCTCTGGTGCCTTCTCTGGATGAAGGAAAAACTCGCGAGTGCGGATGTCAAGACAATGGTGTAAGACCAACCCGGGCGCACAATGCACCGTAGAGAGGCGTACGTGGGTCGCAGGCGCCGAGAGTAGCGCCAGTTCTGTTGTCTTCTTGGGGCGGAACGGCGCGATTCCGTCCATCTTGAGCGGAGTGATTGCTTTCTGCTTCCGCCGCTCGATCAGACTTCCGATCCCAGAAGGCATCTGGAATGGCGTCCATGGACCAGCATCGGTTGGGTCGCTCGATACGATGGACCGCACGGTCCCCGGCATTGCTGCTACCGCTTCAGCCAAGACCCGTGCTGACACACTCGAGGCCACGCACGGGTCGCGGGGGCCAGGCTGCAGTGCCCGGTCCGCGTGGATCTACCCAGCGTCGCGAACCGCAGAGAGCCCCACTAGGGAACCTCGCTCGCGCGTTTGTTTCCGGTTTGGGTCGCGGAGGTCCGGCGCTCAGTCCGGGGCCGTGGCGATCCGCTCCTTCACGAGGGATGAGATCTCTGGGCTCGAAGTTTGTCGCGTGCAAACTTCAGAGTTACAACAGTTGTTGACTTTCGAAAACAAGTCTTTTGGGAGGCTCTCGAGTGGATCTCACGTCGAAGGCGAAGCCTTAGGGGAGGAGGGCGTACCGGGCGGACGTGCCGCCGCCATGTCCGGCGGAAACATACAAAACGAACATTCTTCTTGGCCGCAACGGCAAGCGCCGCACGCCATCCGGAAATCTCCCGTCATTTTACCCGCCCCTATTTTACTACTCAGGACTCAGTGACAGATCTCTCAGAGGCGGGCCCGTGAGAGGGGAAAATGTCCCCGCGCCTCGACCGCAAGATCTCTCGCGGCGAGAGATCTATCGACGCGACTGACTTTGGCAGTAGGGCCGTGCAATATGCACGCGGCCAGCTACGGGGACTAGGGTCGGGTCGCTACAAGATGCCAGCTGGGTTTTACTTGGGCCCGTTCCTCGTGCCTACAAGAACCTTGCCCGCTCCCCCGCCGTCCCCCTCTCTCGAGACAAGCCAGGTAGCGAAGTCTCATGGCAAGGATTCATCTCGGACACGTAAAGGCTTCGCATCTTCATGACGGGCGTATGGCTCTTTGATTTTGTCTGGATCCTCCTCAAGAAAAAACAAAGTGTCCGGCCGGAATTGCCGTGCGCCTGGGTTGCCGCGCTGAGGCAGCATTAGCTTTGCAGGCGACCAGCTGCCGTGCACACCAAGCAGAGCTCACAGGGCAGCGCACCGGCGGCGACGTCTGCTCGACACTTCAACACGGTTCTCCGGTCGGCTCGACGAGGATCTGCGAACGCAGCGCCTAAGGGGCTGCAGGCGAGCACAGCGGGAAATGTGGGGTGTAAAGGGGTAGAAAAACCACACTATGACATCGGTGTGCTGGTCGGTAACCTCGTTGACGGCGCAGTTGGACTTGCGGGTCATGGCATAGGCAATGGCCTCGGCGATGTCGCTGGGCTCCAGCATCGGGTTCTCGGGCGGCGAGCCGAACTCGGCGAGCGCCGCAGCGTCTCGGTTGTGCAGAAGCAGCTCGGTCGATACATTACCAGGCTGAATGTTTGTGACCTTGATGCCGAGTGGGGCGAGTTCTACCCGTAGGCCCTGGGCCCAAAACTCTACGAAAACCTGATGAGACAGACACTTCCGTTCAGCCGGATTAGGGTCTGTTTCTTCCAAAACAGGGTGGTCGTTCGCCCGAACTTTTCCCTCGGTTCTCCGTCTGTACAGGTTAGTCTTTGCGCACAAGCGACAGAGTTGCTCAACTTATTTACGCTGCATAGCGGGCGCGACCTTAGTCGCAGAGTAAACACACAGACCAGGGAAAGCCTTGCGGCCCGCATCTGCGCACAAGTGCATGCGCGCGTGAGCAACGGCTGGCGGCGCGAGGCAGCGCCGATTCTCGTAGCCTCGCCCCCCATTACGTCTGGCGTTGTCATGCACCTGAGGAGATATTCACGATGTGGCCCGTCTTGTCGTGGCTCTTGATCGAAGGCAGAACTGCGGCCTATTTGACCAACGAGACAGTTTCAACTAGGCGCGCAAACATCGTGCACGATTGCACGCTACGTGGCGGTACGGGTTTTCGGCTTGACCGTCGCATTCATGACGCCGCGACAATTCGTGTCTAGCTGTTGATTCCAGGACTCCACGTCCAGGTCGCCAACCTTCTGGTAATGCATCACTCCCGCGCAGCAGACGAGTCCCCACACCTGCCATCCCCGACAAGTACCACTGTGTCACCGTATCTTCTGCTACAATCACTTCAGGATCAACCGCAAAAGGACACCAGCAATGAAAGGAGAGGCGCAAAAGAAACACGCAGAGCTGCCGGGTCTCAAGCCTTGGACGTGTAGTGAGCTTCAGCGGTCTCCACAGCCGTCTTCAGCGACGCCAAGTCCGTAACGTCAGCCGCGCACGCCAGGCATGCGCCGCCTGTCCCATTGATTTCTGATGCCATCGCATCAAGTCTTTCCTTCCTGCGACCAGTATTTGAGTAAGCTTCCCACTGCATGTACCCTACGCGCAGCCGAGAGAGAAGCCCCCGCCTGCGTATCTGCGGCACGCACAGTACCTGCGCGCGAGTGCGACCACCTTGGCACCTTCTGAAGCGAGTTTCCGTGTGACAGCCTCACCAATACCACTGCTTGCCCCTGCCGTCGAAAACTTCAGACCCACCGACATTCGCTTTCCCTGCTGCATGCGCAGCGATCTGCCAACACATGGGCCAGCATCCGCAGGAGAGGATCCGTAGCACAAGACCACGTCAAGTCCCAACGTTCTGGTGATAGTAAGGTTGCAGGATATCCCGGCTGGGGAGGCAAGAACCAGTGACGACAACAATGCGGCCGTGGAGCGGGTTTCCTGCCATGCTGCGAAAAGTGAACCGAATTTCTGAATTTCAGAGTCAGAGTGCGATTTTAATAAAAGAGGATCACAACCTGTACATCATCGGCTGCGACCATGTCGGGCGACCAGGCGGCCCGGCATAGGCGACTGCATTTCGTCCGAGTGAATCGAACCCCAAGTCGTGTGGCCTCCAGGTGCCGCAGGAGCTCGGACACTACGACGACTACCACGACCGGCATCCACGCAACGGATCAGCTCCTTGTCTCGACGACGCCCTACTACGCGCACCTTTCACCCCTTCTACTTCGCGCGAGAGGAGCACCGCAAGACTTGGACCGACCGGGGGGCACTGAGCTACGCCCTGTGCCTCCCCACTGCTCCCGGGACTTCGGGCACGGGCCCGGCGCGGGGTCGGGGCATTTGCCCCGGCGGTGTAGGCTTGGACTTTTTTGTATGCGGGTTTTTGAACGCTGTCTCCCGGCCACAGCTATTCTGCTATTCTTCGCTCTGCGATGTTCGACTGCTGTCAGTAAACGTATGTTCGCCCCTGAAGTATTCGTGTCTCTAGACCCGCGTGGTGTCAAGGGAACAAAGTGAAGACAGTGCCCCGCGCGGTTTGTGCAGAAGGCTTGTTGATCGCAGTGTACGTGGCCACGTACACAGTCTTGCATGCCTTTGGAAAAAAACGTGCCTTCCGGCTTACTCGCCCCCTGACCTGTTCTTTCCTAGTTCTGAACGCCGCGCGGGCGGACTCACTGGGCGGCGGGCGGCGGCGCCCCACCGTCAGGCGCATCGTCCCCCTCCATGTTGCCTTGGCCAACGTTCTCCCCGCCGCCGTCGAGACCAGCCTCGGTCTCGGTTCCGCCCGCAGCGGCAGCGACCGCGGCCGCCTCTGCGACAAGGAGAGCTTCCTGCTTCGCCAAAGCTTGCCGCTTCATTTTTGCCATGTACTTTGAGACCTCCTCCCATGTGAGCCCTGCAAAGACGATGGCAACGGAAAACCACTGTCCCACTGAGAGCGGGTGCTTGAACCAAATGATGGACGCAAGCACGGTAAAGAACTTACGGGTCGTCGTGACAGTCACGAGCGTCAGGGCCGAGAAAGAGCGCACGAGGAAGAAAATGAAGAATTGCCCCGTCGCAGACAGCACGCCGAATTGCGTGATCTTGGAAAGTACCTTCGGGTACTTCCCAACGAAAGCAAGCGCGCGATGGCCCTCGCCTGTCACAACTGCTGCACTTGCAAGGAGAACGAGGGCCCACATGTTGGTGTAAAACATCATCTGGTGCGTTGATGAATTGTAGCGTGAAAAGATTTCCTCTTGTGTCGGTCCCACGAATCCGTCCATAATCAGTGAACCCAAAGCCATGAGCAAACCTACAATCTGCCGGTGTTGGGCGGCCTTGCCACCCATCTTTGAAGACTTCTTGAAGAAGGTGAACATGATGATGCCCGCCGTCACCATGCTGACGCGCATGTATGCCTCCATCGGGTACACCTTCTTGCGCCAGAGCACCGAAACCGCCATCACGGGAATCATCTTGCAGCTTTTGACGATCACCTGCCGCGACGACTGCGGCTGAGACCGGATGCCCTCGGCGCCATGCCCTGCAATGCGGATATCTGGCAAGGGGCGCTATCAAAGTAGCTGGTGCAGACTGAAAGGTGCACAAGATGCACCTGCGTGGGATAGTTGATGAAGGAGAGCGCGCCGTTGGAAAGAAGCATCGCGAGTACGTAACAGAAACCGACCTGCATGTACAGCGGCCAGAGTCGCCCCTGGAATCCCTGGAAGTCCTGGACCGACTGCCAGCCGGTCGCCGGCTGAGCGGCCGTGAAACAGGCGACACGCGAGAGGATCGCACCGATCGAGCATTGCACAGCCATGAGAAAGAGCAACGAGCAGGCGTCCTTGAACGACTTCTTCTCAGGGCCGTACTGCGACGTCAGCAGGTCTTCCTGGAGCACCCCGTAGTAGAGGTAGCAGAAATAGATCCCAGACACACACACTACAAGCTCAAGCGGTGTCCCATGCCCCTGCCAGGATATCACCAATCCATAATCAGCCCCATCTCACCAAAAGCCCCAGTCTCCCGCTACAGCTACCCCAGTACCCCTTCACGCCTCTGTTGCCTCCGCCAGATGGGCGGCAGACGCCCAGGCGCGGCGCACAACAAGTGCGCCTTCAGCTCCCGCTAGTCTGCAGGACAAAGAACACTGCTAATCCCCGGAAACGGAGGCAGCAGCCCAAAGCCCTCTCGGCGTGGGAGCGTTGCCAGAGCCACTTGGCGCTGGCAGATGGGACGTATCGCGCGTGCCCTGCCACCGTTTTGGGCGGAGCCTGGCAGGGACATCGCGGTGACCCACACACCTGGTTCGGGTTTGGTGGTGCCGCCCGTCCCCCACGAAGACCCGCCAATGCGCCGGAATGCTGGGCTGCTCGCCGCTCAAGGAGTTCGTGCGACCCAGCTCCCGGCAGCTGCAGTCCTGCCTGGCTCTGCGTGCCCGTGCAGAAAAGGTCGTAAGACCCCGTAAGAAGAGGGCAGGGTCGTTCAATCGCAGGCAGTGTAAACCCCCCCGTGCGGGGCGGGCGCGCCGTGGGGAGCAGGCCCGACTGCCGCCGTGAGGTGTTCGCCCTCGCGCGACCACAGCGAGGAGCCTCGCTCTCGCGGCAAGTTGGAGTGCGGTACGACAGGAGAGTAGGAAGGGTCAATACAGCAGAACGGCTATTGGGATTACGACCTTCCGGAACGACGTGGCGCGGACTGGGGCGGCCACAAGGGCGGAGCCAGCCCCGAGCAACGCGAGGCACGCGGCCGCGCGAAGGAGCGAACGTGAGGCCGTCATTCTACCCAAGAAGAAAAGGCGACTCGATCGTGCGAGAAACACTGCGCAGCAAGTCTTGCTTCACCGTTTGTAAGGCCCCGTGGTCGGTAGCTGGACAGACCGGCGTGCGGAGAGACGCTCGCTAGGTGTCCGCGGGTTCCTGTCAGGGTCTTTCTCACGAATCTCGCAGTTGGCGCCACCCCGGCGATCGAAAGTGAATCTCATCCCCGAAGTGGACATTCAACTTTCCAAAGTCGTTCCCGTCTGTCGATTAGCCAACCTCTCGAGGCCGGACTCGATCAGGACTTCCAGGAATCAACAAGAAAATTCCGCACCGCCCAGTTGCGCCTGCTTCTCCGTCCGAAGCGCGCCACGTCCCCGAGGACACAGGAATCCTCCGTGTGCGTCGTCCCGACGATATTCACTGCAAAGCCGAATCTGCTGCGGCTTGTACTTCGAGAAGAAAAGTTTCTGCTTGCCCTGGGCTCTGGTGCTGGCTGCAGCCGCGTTGCGTCGCCGATCCGCGTTGCGGCAGCCTCGTCCCGCGGTTTCAAAAAGGCACCCCTCTGCCAAGTTGCCGGATCGCACCAAGCTAGCCGGGTTGATCTCTGTGCGCGGCTTGTGAGGGACCGGCATCCGTGTCGGATCGGACCGTGCCGGACGAGTTGAGGGAGAGGAGTCTTGCGCCGGCAGCATCCGCTTGCTCGGGAGACTGGGAAAGAAGGGCAGGCTCCGTCGACCCCACCCTGCTCGCTGAGCGTGTCTACAAGCGGTTGACATACCCGTTTGGCGCTGCCAACATCTCACAGCGGATCCGGACGTCGACCGAGGCTCGAAGGACCACTTCAAATAGGAGTCGCTTCTTTGTGAGGACCGACAGCGTCTAGCGCGGCGCCATGGCGTCCTCGGACGCCGAGGCCCGTGTGGTCGCAGCTGCTGGTCTCATACTTGATGGTTACTTGGCGAACGAGAGCGGCCACGAAAGTGCAGTGTATGTTGACGATCTTGGTCTTCCTGCCCTGAAACCGGTAACAGAGTCCCGCCGACTCGCCTTCTTGCGCCGTTGCCCATCCATACGATCGCGTATGCCGAGCCGGCGAAAAGTTTGTTGGTTGTGTGTATGAGGGCTAATCGGTGTTGGGGTTGCAGCTGCTGGTGCGGGAGGTGCTGGCGCTGGGAATGACCAAAAGCCAGGTATCGGGAACCAACGAACAGGAAGTCTTAGACAAGGTCCTTATCCGCCACGCTACGTGTAGCGCCCGTGCACGCCGGAACCGCGTTATATGTGGCATGATGTCGCCTAAAGGTGGCGGGCGGCAGGTTTGTGCGCTGGTCTCCTCGCTCGGGGTGCGCGGGGTGTTCTCTGAGAGCGAAGTGGAAGCGGGTGTTGAAGCCTTGCTCAAGGGGCTGGGCACAAGCGGGCTGCCCACAGCAGCCGGAGTGCGCTGTGCGGGCAAGTATCTCGCGCACCTTCTGGAGGACCGCATGGTTCCAGAGTCGCTACTCGCCTCGGTCCCGGCCCTTGCGGGCACAGTAAGCGACGAGATTCTCGCCGAAACTGGTCGTCTCACGACGCTCCCGTTGCCCATCACCGCGCTCAAGGCCAAGGTCAAAGAGATCGTTGCCGAGTACCTGGTCTGTGGCGACCTCAAGGAAGCAGTCTGCCGCCTCGGCGAGGTTGAGGAGCGCTGCGGGCAGGAAGTGGTCAAGCGCACGCTCGTCGAGGCCATGGAGAAGAAAAATCGCGACCGCGAGATGGCCTCCGTGCTCATCTCGGCGCTCACCAAAATCTACGGGAGCGAGCAATTTTTCGAGGGCTTCATCCGCGTGCTCCGAGCTATCGACGATATCGCACTCGACACGCCGAATGCTGCGCAGCTGCTAAGCAAGTTCATCGCCCGCGCGATTGTTGACGACGTTCTCCCACCGGTGTTCGTGACCCTCGTCCCCCCACGGCTGGTGGCGGTGACTCGCGTCAAGGAGACGCTAGGTGCGGTGAAGGCTCTGATGGAGCAGCACTCGTCCACGCGCATCATGAACATCTGGGGTGCGGGGGCAAAGCATTCTGTGGAGGAGCTCAAGGAAGCGGTGGGGATGCTGGTCAACGAGTACTTTGAGTCTGGAGACTTGTCCGAGGCGGTTCGCTGCGTGCAGGAACTCGAGGCACCGCATTTCAACCACGAGGTGGTGAAGCGAGTTGTGTACCGCGCAGTCGAGCTCGCGAATGAGAAGGGGGAAGCGGCGATGCGCACTGGGCTGCAGCTGCTCAAGGCGCTGATGGACATCGGTGCATTAGAGCACAGACAGCTCACCAAAGGGATGCTTCGTGCTGCAGACGGTCTGAAAGACCTCTCCTTGGACGTACCGGATGCACCTAAGCGGCTGCTGACTCTCGCAGATTGGCTCACTTTCGAGAAGCTAGTCCCGCCGGGCTGTGAGCAGGTGGTTCTTCTCAAAATGCGCACACCCGGTCTTGAGTCGCTCGCAACCATCCTTGTCGAGGAGTTCCTTGTCTCCGGTTCCTCACAGGACGCCGTCACATCGCTGCGTGAGCTGGCTGAAGGTGAAAAGGGGAGGGCTGAGCTCGTTGGGCGCATGCTCCAGCTCTCGCTCGACAAAGACGAGGTGGCGCGAGGCGCGGTGCTGGACCTCATCACGGCACTGGTGGTGCGCGGTGAGGTGGCACCAGACGAAGTCGAGGCTGGACTGGAGGGTCTACTTCGACAGGTTCCTGAGCTGGTACTTGACATCCCAAAGCTTGCCGATTACCTCGCGCACATGCTCGCACACTTTCTCGAGGACCGCACCGTTCCGGAGTCGCTGCTCGCCTCGGTCCCGACCCTTGCAGGGGACAAAGGCCCAGCCATCGTAGAGAAAGTCGGTAAGCTCACGCAACTCCCGCTCCCCGTGACGGCGATGAAGGCTAAAGTCAAAGAGATCGTTGCCGAGTACTTTGTAAGTGAGGATTTGCACGAGGCGCTCGCGCGCCTCGGCGAGGTGGGGGGCAACAGATGCGGGCAGGAAGTGGTCAAGCGCACGCTCGTCGAGGCCATGGAGAAGAAAAATCGCGACCGCGAGATGGCCTCCGTGCTCATCTCGGCGCTCACCAAAATCTACGGGAGCGAGCAATTTTTCGAGGGCTTCATCCGCGTGCTCCGAGCTATCGACGATATCGCACTCGACACGCCGAATGCTGCGCAGCTGCTAAGCAAGTTCATCGCCCGCGCGATTGTTGACGACGTTCTCCCACCGGTGTTCGTGACCCTCGTCCCCCCACGGCTGGTGGCGGTGACTCGCGTCAAGGAGACGCTAGGTGCGGTGAAGGCTCTGATGGAGCAGCACTCGTCCACGCGCATCATGAACATCTGGGGTGCGGGGGCAAAGCATTCTGTGGAGGAGCTCAAGGGGGCGGTGCGGACTCTAGTTGAGGAGTACCTTGACTCGGGGGATGCGGCTGAGGCGGTTCGCTGCGTGCAGGAACTCGACGCTCCGGACTTTGGGCACGAGGTGGTGAAGCGAGTGGCGTACCGCGCGGTCGAGCGTGGCGGCGTGGCGCTGGCCCAGGGCCGCGCACTGCTGGACGCGCTGCGCGCTTCGCAGGCGCTACCAGACTCCCAGCTTGCGCGCGGCATGGGTCGCGCAGTCATGGGGCTGGCAGACCTGTCGCTGGATGTGCCTGACGCGTCCTCGCGGCTGGACCAGCTCACCCAGCCGCTCGTGGCCGACGGCCTCCTTGCCCCTTCTTTCAAGGCCCATGCCGCTGCTATGGCGGGCGCAATCGGCGCCTGAATATTTCAGGATATGCTAGAGTGCAGGCGACGTACAGCGCGGCTGCCTCGCCTTTGCTGTTTTCACTTTGTACCCACAGCCTCGCTGGCGGCTTCTGGCCTTTCCTCATCATGCATGCGAGTCGGAAGGTGAGCTGCGGGGCTGCGGGTTGGGCTGTAGGCAGTGAGGTCAAGAGAGCAGAGAATGGTGGAGATGGAAGGCCATTCTCTTGGTGTATTAAACAATTAGTTGCCCCCCAGGACCTCGCAGAAAGCTTCTGCTCCGGGAGGGGTGCTCTCTTCAGGCGCAGACTTTTAGAACATCCATGTGTTCTTGGACCAAGCGGCGCGGTCCCACAGCTTTTTGTCATTCACCTTATGCGCTGAGTGCGTCACGATCTTTGGTTTCGGCAAATTCCCTGTGAGCGGGTTCACGAATGTTTCGGGCGGCTTAACCCCGCGCTTCGGCTTCTCCACCTGCGTCGTCAACACTTGAGATCGCAGCCGCTGCTGGGCTCAAATACCGCTATGCCACTTCGTTAGTGCTAGTGAAACCAACCTGATAGCCCAGCTTCCTGAGCATGTTGCGGCCCTCGACTGTCTTCCGCAGCTCGTTGATCTGTTTGCGGTTATCACGGTCAACCACCAGTGACCAGGCGGTGGGGCTGCTTGGCGGGATACCTGCTTCTCGTTCTGGCGCTTGGCGACGTCCACCGTCATGCGCTCCATGAATGCAGAAGTGGAACCAGTTGGGATGCGATTTTCAGACTCGCAGTCATCAACGTTCTCGTCACTCCACATGTCCGGCATCGCTCTCCAGCTGGACAAGTCTAGATTGCTGGTATCGTTGCCGTTGGAATTCTGAGTACGAACACACCCCAGCAATTCAGTTTCTCCCAAAAAGGGGGTGATCGGAACCCCAAACCATTTGGTCTGGGCATTCGTTCTGGGCGGGCCGCCGGTGACCTAGGTGGGCGAGCCCCGCGGGGTCAGCGAAATGGCGCAAGGTGTCCTGAGCGAGGATGAAGTTGCAGAATTTCGCGCATTATTTGACTCGATCGACGTGGATGGAGGTGGCGAGATCGATGCTGAGGCACTCCCAGAGCCCGATCTCTGCCCTAGGATGCCTCAGCTGGTGTGGAGCTGCTTCGTATTTCCAGTCGCTAAGGTAGGTGTTGCGTGAGCAGGAGCTGGGAGACTTGATGAAGGGCCTTGGACGGCCCATGCCAGCCGATAAACTTCAGGCGATGATCGCTGAGGTCGACACCGACGGCGGTGGCAGCATCGGGTTCGACGAGTTTCTTCAGCTGATGGAGAAGGAGATGAAGAAGCATGATCCCCTCGACGAAGCGCGCAAGGCCTTTAAAATGTTTGACACGGTGCGAATCTTACCACCAACCCCGTTCCCGTCCAGCCCTTGGTCCAGCCATGTGGCGCGGCGCTAAGCGGGACTGGGGTCAGGATGGCTCCGGGACGATCGACTCGTCGGAGATGGGCGCGGCGCTGCGGGCAATGGGGCAGGAGCTAACAGACGAAGATGTGGCAAAAATGCTGGCAGAGGCAGATGATGACGGAGGTGGCGAGATCGATTTCAACGAATTCTGCGCGCTGATGGGGCTAGCGCCGCCCGAGAACAAGTCGTCGAGCAAAAACGAGGGAGCCGAGGACAAGGCGGGGAAAGGCGGGCAGCGCGAGAGCACGGCAAGCAAGGGCAATCATGCTGTCGGTGCGGGTAAAGGCAAAAAAGGAGCGGGCGGGGACGCGGTCTCGGAGGAGAAGGTGGACCCGTACGCGATTTTGGAGGCGGAGGAGATCGACGAGCTTACAGAGCTGTTCCAGACGTTTGACGAGGACGGCGGCGGCGAGATTTCGCTGGAGGAGCTTGGCAAGATGATGGAGTCGTTAGGAAAGAAGATGGGCATGGCCCAGCTAAAAAAAATGATGGACTCGGTCGATGCTGACGGCTCGGGCCACATTGACGTGGAGGAGTTCCTTACCATCATGGCGAAGGACAAGGCTGCGACCGATCCGCTGCAAGAGGCGCGCAAGATCTTCGACAGGTTCGATACAGATGGTTCGGGCGCCATCGATGCGCAGGAACTTTATGCGGCGCTCAATGCGATGGGCCAGACAGTGACGCAGGATGAAGTGTTCAAGATGCTTGAAGAGGCGGACGACGATGGAGGCGGTGAGATTGACTTTGACGAGTTCTGCGCGCTCATGGGCGTCGGTCTCAAGTCGAATCGCAAGGCCGATCCTGAAGAGGCCGAGCGGCGGCGCAAAGAGGCAGAGAAGAAGCGGGAGGCAATGGAAAAGGCGCGGGCGGCCCGTGAAAAGCGGGGCGGCGGCAAAGGAAATGGCGCAGAGGTGGACGACGGGCTGTCCAAGCGGCAACGTGAGAAGATCAGGAAGCAGCAGGCGGACGCGGAGCGCAAGGCAGAGGAACAGCGTGTGCGAGACGAGAACGCCGCGGACTGGGCAAGCTTCTTAAAAGGGCCCGAGGGCACGCCGCCAGAGCTTGAGCATGTTCGGGTTCCCAAGCGGTACGAGTGGACGCTGCACCGCGCGTGTGCGGAGGGTGACATTGAGCGTATCGAGGCGCTGTGCCTCGGCAAGGGGGAAAACCGGGCAGAGATTGATGAGCGCGACGACATGGGTTGGACTCCGCTAATGTGGGCGGTGGAAGGCCGAGAGCTCGACGCGGCGGCGTTCCTTGTCGAGCAGGGCTGCAAGGTGACGCTCAAGAACAGCGACGGGCGCACGGCCCTGCACATGGCAGCAGCAGACGGGCAGGCACGCATGGCTGGGCTCCTCCTCGCCAAGCACCCTGCCGCGGCCAACACAGGAGACAAGTACGGGGACACTCCACTGCTAATGGCAGTCAAGAAGGGGCGGCTGGACGTGGCTGAGGCGCTGCTCCTAGGCAAAGCCGACCCGTCGCACCAGTGCACGCACAAAGACACGGCGCTGCACTGGGCAGCCAAGCGCGGGAGCGAGGAGATTGTTCGTCTGCTGCTCCAGCACAAGGCGTCGATCAAACTCACCGACGACGCTGACACGACCCCTGGAGACTGGGCACGGTCCAAACACCTGCGTGAGGTGATCCAACCGCCGCCCGTCGACCGTCGCAAGCCTTCGACCAAGGCAGGTCGAGAGCAGGCCAAGCGCTTCAAGCAGGGGCTGCAGGTGCTGTCTCCCCTTCTGTGCTGTGTGCGGCCCTGGACGATGCGCTGAGTGGCGTGGCGAGGGGCAGGCGCTCAAGAGTGTAACGGGAAAAAAGAAAGTGAAGAAGAAGAAGAAGGACGCCGGCGGCGACGGCCAGGGTGCAGGGGGCGAGAAGGTGCCCTCCCGCGCATTTGCCCCCTGGCTGCAGGGCGAGGGCCGCCGAGGCGAGGTTTGAGTGCTGAGGCGCGGGCGGGCTCCTCCACCGTGGCAGGCTGAGACGGCGGAGCCAGAGCGGGCGGTGATCAAGGGGTTGGAAGAGGACGGGGAGGACGGGGAGCAGAGTGAAGATGGCGATGGGCCCACCGACCCCGTGGAAGATGCACGCCGAATCTTCAAGATGTTTGATAAGGACGGTTCGGGCTCGATCGATCGAGGTGCGCGCGTCGCCGGCTGCACCGGGCAACTGCAGCGCGAGTGCCAACATTCGGACTGACAGCACCGGTCGCTGGATGCAGGGGAACTGTTCCAAGCGCTGCGAGCCATGGGACAAGACGTGACAGAAGATGATGTGGAGAAGATGCTAGCGGTGCTGCGCCCACTGCTGGAAACACTCTGGTGCAGTGCGCCCGCAGCAGCAAGTGTCCTGCGTGCCCAGTGGACCTCCTGACAGAGCGGTGCGAGGGTCAGGAAGTGGATGACGACGGCGGCGGTGAGATTGACTTTGACGAGTTTTGCACCTTCATGGGCGTGCAAGGTGAGGCGGAGGAAGAGGGGTTGGGCGGCGAGGCGGACGGCTTCGAGGGATCAGCCGACGAGGGGGCAGCACTGGCACCAGTGCGCACAGGAAGCGCAGGCTCAGAGGGCAGAGAGCGGGACAAACGCGAGGCAGGGAGGTATGGGGGGGTGGGCTCTGTCAAAGGGAACGGCACGCGCTCCAAGGATGATGATGCGGGCGGGAATGAAGCACAAGACGAGCAAAGGGTTGCAGCAGGGGACGCTGCAGGGCCGAGCGATCAGCCTCGTGAGGCAGCGAGCGCGGGGGACGGCGAGGACGAGAGGCAGGGAGACTCTGCTTCACAGGATGTGGCGTCATTGGCGGAAGACGCGGAGCCGAAGAGTGCCCAGGAGGACGAGGGGACACGCCCGGAGGAAGTGTTCGCGGATGGGGCGGGCAGAGAGCGCAACGACTTTGACGAAGCCGTGGCGGAGGAGATTTAGGGGCTGGGGTTGAGGTGAGGCAGAGAGGAGTCTTGTGGCCCAGCGGCGCTGCGAAGAGAGTGCTGTGTGGCGAGCAATCAAAGCCACAGTCACTTGCCCGCTGCCAGCGTCACCAGCGGGGTGTCACCTTGAGTGCGACGAGTGAATCGTTACTGGCCCACACGAGTGGACCTTTACTCTTCACAACAACTTGTGCTCTCCTCTACGGCACGTAACGGCCAGTTGGGTGTAAATTTCAAGGGTGACCGGTGCCAAAGCGACGATTGAGGCGGGCGAGGGCTGCGGACATGGCCGTGAGGGCGACGTCTGCAGCGGCAGCCGCGCGGTCGGACCATGATGGCTGGCCCAGCGCTGTGCGGCGCAGCCGGGCGACGGCGCGGCGGTGAGTCGCGGCACAGATGAGGCGGTGCTCAGGGCCGCCCGCGGCGGACGCTAGCTCGGCGACGAGCGCAAGGGCGGGCGCCACGTCCTGCGAGGGGGCAAGGAGGAAAACCGCCTCCGACACCGCCAGGGCGTCGCCACGGGCCCCAGCGAGCAAGCCCTGACCCCGCCGCCCCGGCGTCACGCACCTCCCTTCCGCGTCGTACGGCGGGTAGCAGAGAGGGCGGAGCAGAGCGGAGGGGAGGGTTGGCAGGGGGGGGAAATCACTTGCGCCGGAGACGCGTACTGAATACAAAACGCCTTGAGCGCACCGTGATGCTGGCGCGAGCGCTCGCGTCTCGCACCAGACGCGTCGGCCTCGCGCGCCGCGGGCCTCGGGGCGCGCTCCTCACCAAGCAGCGAATTCGAGGCGACGGGCGCGTCAAGAGCCGTCGCCGAGCCGAGAGGGCCCTGGCCCTCCGTCGCGCTTGCAACGAGACTTGCGAGACTCCCGGCGGGCGGAGAAGCAATTGCGGCGTGAGCGAAGGCGCAAGTGCAAGGAGCGGGAAGAATGACGGCGCGGACGCCGCAGCAGGCAGCGCCACAGCAGTGGGGGAGGCGCGCGACGCAGTGCGGGCCTGCCGCCGCACCGCAGCAGTCGACTGTCGATCGGAACAGCTCCCGCAGCCGCGCGATCTCGTCTCCACCATCAGACTCGTCTTCGTGCGCGTCAGCCATGCCGCCCAGCGGCGGCGGCGTGGCGCGAGTCGACTCGAGGGCCACGGTCGACACCACTAGCGCTTCGAAGTGAGCATGCATCAGCGCTCCACGCGGGAATGCCTCAAACACGCACTCCGTGCGCCGTTTGGCCTCCACGCGCAGCGCGGCGGTGGCCGCCTCCCGCCCACCCGGGTAGCGCCGCTGACGGTGCAGCTCATCCGCCTCAAAGTGGGCCTCTGTCGCGGGCGGCGCCCAGAGGTACAGCTTGGACTCCCCACCCGCGCCACTTGCGCCCGTTGCGCGCGTCAAGACAAGAAAACACTCCTGGAGCAGCGCCTCACCTCCACGAGACGGCAGCCCATCCGCGCCCACGCAGCGCAGCACCGAAACCGCAGTCTCCCCGGCTGGCAAACACCGCTCCAGCTCCTCCACTGTACGGGTGCCCTCTCCACCCAGCCGCGCTGCCCGCAGCTTTGCCTCGTGCGCCCGCGCTGCCTCTCGGTCTACTAGCCGGAGATGCGCGGCTCGCGCCGCCTCAGCGGCCTCCCACCCCTCGATCTTGCTGGTGCCCTTCCCATCCAACCTAGCGAAGCAAGGCCGCCCGCCGCTCGTAAGTCACTGAGTGGCAGTCTCGACGCAGGACTCAAGTCGCAAGCGCAAGAGGCTCAATCATTTTAAGGCCGCGCGAGGTACAGCGCGGTGGTCGCGCGAGACCGCGCTGCACCTCGCGCGGTGAGCATCACGGGCAACGGGTGCGGGCGTAGCGAAGGCCGAGGGAAGCGAGGCTCACCGCGTCGCTGAAACCACAAAGTCGCCGCTCACCTCCCCATCGCCACCCCACGCCGCGCACGCCGCACCACCCCTCGCGCTGCCCACCGCGCGCGACAGCACCGGGTCGCAGCCAGCTCGAGAGAGCGCAACTTGAGCAAGGGCAACCCCTTGGCTCGCACGGCGAGTTCCCGCTCCCGGACGACCGCCCGAAGCCCCACCAGAAGCCCCATCGCCATTCCACTCATCACCTGCTCTCTCCTCCTCCTCCTCCTCCTCCTCCTCCTCCTCCTCCTCCTCCTCCTCGTCGTCGTCGTCGTCGTCGCCCTCTGCACGCGTAGGCAGTCTTTCCCCGCGCCACTCGCCCTGCGCGCTGCGCCCCGCCAGGTCGTGTCTCAAGGCTGCTGCGCGGCCTCCCGGCTGCTCGACCTTTGGGCGCGTGCCCAACGCCGCATCGATGGCAACCCCCTGGCCATGCTGATCCTCACGCCCTCTGCGCGCAGCACCCCGGCGCGCAGCCACCTCGCGCGGCGTCAGGCTCCCGCTGCGCCCCACCTCGTCTCTGTGCATAGCCACACCCCATTCTGTTCCCTGCGGTGATTTCGCGATTTGCCGTTCAGCATCCCAACTAGTTGAACCTTCAAGTGCCCCGCTTCTCCCCTCTGCACCTGCGCGCGGCCCCATTCCCTCCAGCGGCATGAACTCGTCGTGCCTTCCGCCGCCGTTCGACTCACTATCTTGCAGCGCGGCTGCTTCCACCTCCACTTCTCCTCCAGCGTAGCTCTCAGGCGGACTTGCATTGGAGCTATCTCGCGCGCGGACATTGCCGTCCCCGATTCCTGGGCGGAGCACACCACTTAGCAGATGCCCTAGCGAGAAGCGTCCCGACGCAACGGAGAGTGCTGGCGACGCCCGAGACCGCTCCACATCGTCGGATTCGTCAGGGTCGCCCCGTGCCCAGTCTTGACCATGGCGTCCACTAAGCTCGCGCGGGACTGATAGAGCCGGATACTGCTGCGAGGGGGCGCTTCTGCCGGCAGCAACGCGCATCACGGCCCAATCGAGCAAAGAAAACACAGGTCCCCAGAGTGCAGGACGGTTTTTGGCTTAAGCCGGCGCACAAATTGACACTGGTTGGAACAGGGAAATACCTGCGAGAGAATTGCATGTTGATCGTCGTCAAGTCGCTGCGCCGTCGCACGGGGTCCGCACGATCCTTCACCACGCACGGTCTCTTTTGAATCCTACTGTACTGTAAATCTCGTAGAGTTCACGTCCCAAGAAAATGTCCCAAGGCGCTGCTGAACAAATAAGGAAGAACAGATCTGTACGGAGCCCAGAGCTTGAAGCTATGCGCGCCCCGGTCTTCGTCGCAACTGCAGTATGTTGTGCGATATTGGTACAACCTGCCACGGCTTTCCTGCCTGCGCCGGCCGCTGTCGCCGGTCGAGCCGCAGTCCTCCCGAGCTGCTCGCGGATCGCGCGGCAGACCTCGCACAAGCGGGTGGCACTGGAGATGACTTCTGGCAATCGCGAGGTGCCTGAGGTCGTGCAATTTGAAGGACGCCGTAGAATGCTTCGCCGGTGAGTTTCTTTGCGCACTGCAAGGTCTCAAACGGCGAATTGCAAGCATCGCGTCGATGGCCATACCGGGGCGACTCAGTGAGGCGTCGCACTGTCGCAGGTTGGCGGCTTGCGGTTGTGGGGCATGCCTGGTAAGTTCTGGATTAACGGCGGCTCCGCAATCTGCTAGTGCACTGGCGCAGATCGCTGAACCGCCCGCAGATGTCAAGTCGAAGTGGGATTTGCTCCGGAATGCTGAGGAGGACGAGATGTTCGCGTGCGGCATGGCCACGGGGATGGAGGACTACGAGCTAGCGGTATCCAAAGTCAAGGCAAAGTAAGCACCGGCTCAGTAGGTATACTGCTGTGGAATGGCGTGCGCATGTTATTGACGCTATCGTACAGGCTGTTTGGCGAGCTGGTGGAGCAGCTTCCGCGGGGGGAGCCAGTTGTCGCGGAGCTCGGGTCGCGGCCCGCGCCAGGCACCCACGTCACGTGCAGTTGTCCTGGGAGTCGCTTGCCCTTTGGAACTGACGGGAGCTCTGACGACCGGTTGCCGTGCGTGCGGGCGCAGGATGGGGTCCTTTCCGAACGCCAACTTCCTCGCAAAAGCCAACACAAAAGGTGGCGCCTGCCTCACCGCGCGTCGCGCGCCCAGGGCGCGGGCTCAAGGTCTGAGTTGTGGGGTGCAGATCGACGGCTGGACCTGATTGGGATTGACCCCAACGACAAGATGGAAAAGTATGCACGGCAGAGCGCCAAGAGCGCGGGGCTGCTCGAAAAGTCGTCGCTGCGCATTGTGCACGGGGTGGCGGAGGCCATTCCGCTGGAGACCGCGTCTTGCGACGCAGTGGTGTGCACGCTCACGCTCTGCTCGGTGGTTGACCCCGAGCGGGCGGTGTCGGAGATCCGTCGGGTGCTCAAGCCGGGCGGCAAGTTCCTCTTCTGGGAGCACGTCCTGTCCGAGACAGACGAGGACCTCGCCCGCTCCCAGCGCGCCCTCACCGCGTGGCAGGTCAAGCGCGCCGACGGCTGCCATCTCGACCGACAGACGCTCAAGACTATCACTGCTTCGTCCTCGGGCTTCACGCTGCAGACAGGAGGCTACTTCGACCTCAAGGGCTTCAATATTCTCAACCCCACCGTTGCAGGCATCGCTGCTTGACTCCGGCAGTCCCTTCACATCGGGCAGGGCGCGTGAGAAGCGCAGAATAAAGTTGCATGTCTGCCCCACGTGCCCGCTTTACGCACATCACAGATGCTTTCTGTCCGAAGCGCAAGATTTAATCCCGGGGCGAGCAATTGCCCCCTCCCTTCAAATCACCCGTCGAGCTCCGCAAGCATCTTCTCAAAGTCATCGAGATCTGCTGCCAGAGCCCCCTGCGTGCCATACGCGCCCATGCTCAGAGATCGTTCATGCTACCCGCAAACGAGCATGCTGCTCACGCGGGTAGGAGACAGACCTTGCTGCTGTCGGCCGCCACGCTACCTTCGGCCGCCGCGCTGAGTGCTGCTACTGAACTTCCTTGAGATTCAGAGACGTTGTTGAGGAAGTCATCCATGTCTACCAAGGTAGCTATCTCAGCTGCCGCTGCCTGCTCTGCTGCCGCTGCCTTCTCCGCTGCTGCCGCCTTCTCTGCTGCCGCTGCCTTCTCTGCTGCCGCCGCCTTCTCCGCTGCCGCTGCCTTCTCTGCTGCGGCCTGCTCTGCTGCCGCTGACTTCTCCGCTGCTGCCGCCTTCTCTGCTGCTGCCGCCTTCTCTGCTGCCGCTGCCTGCTCTGCTGCTGCCGCTGCCTGCTCTGCTGCCGCTGCCTTCTCTGCTGCCGCTGCCTTCTCCGCTGCTGCCGCCTTCTCTGCTGCCGCCGCCTTCTCTGCTGCCGCTGCCTGCTCTGCTGCTGCCGCCTGCTCTGCTGCTGCCGCCTTCTCTGCTGCTGCCGCCTTCTCTGCTGCTGCCGCCTTCTCCGCTGCCGCTGCCTTCTCTGCTGCGGCCTGCTCTGCTGCCGCCTTCTCCGCTGCTGCCGCCTTCTCCGCTGCTGCCGCCTTCTCTGCTGCCGCTGCCTGCTCTGCTGCCGCTGCCTGCTCTGCTGCCGCTGCCTTCTCCGCTGCCGCTGCCTTCTCTGCTGCAGATCGGAAGAGCACACGTCTGAACTCCAGCCACGTCCG
>ENA-UOXV01002172-UOXV01002172.1-marine-metagenome-genome-assembly--contig:-NODE-2172-length-25944-cov-7.329754_pt1 | contig 25944 bp, 22 predicted proteins | sample MGYA00238165_ERZ766961 | MGnify/ENA primary metagenome ERZ766961 (study PRJEB28924, sample SAMN03173240) | marine metagenome | biome: Marine; feature: Water; material: Subsurface seawater | place: North... | reverse complement strand
AAAAATACTTTTAATAATGAAATACTTCAAAAGTTGTCAGCTATCTATGAAAATGTTTGTAACTAACTTGATTTATTAAACAGGCAGGAGATATGAAATTATGAAAACAAAAATACCACCTCCAATTGTTGCTTTAATTTGTATTTTTATCAATTATTTATCTACTTATTTGATTAATCCAATTAAGTTTCGAAACATTGAAATAATTGGGGGTTTAATTCTTTTGTTAGGAGTAGCAACTGCCGTGTTGGCAACTCTTTTGTTCAAGAAAGATCAAACAACTGTAAACCCAAGGAATCCGGAGAAAACTACAACTTTAGTTACAAATGGTATTTTTTCTATAACAAGAAATCCAATGTATCTTGGTCTATTTTTAAGTATCTCAAGCACAATTTTATTCTTTGGTTCTTGGTTTGGTATAATAATCCTAATGTTTTTCGTTTGGTACATAAACAAGTTTCAGATAATTCCAGAAGAAGAAGCAATGGAAAAACTTTTTGGTAGCAAATATTCTGAGTATAGACAAAAGGTAAGAAGATGGATTTAGATTAGGCTAACGCTAGTGCGTTTGTTCATGTGGGAACAGTAATTGCTATATGGAATGATATTTTCAAAGTTGTTAAACAAATTTGTTGTTTAGGTGTGTTTTTTTGGAGGCCCACCCCGGAATCGAACCGAGCTACAAGGATTTGCAATCCTCTGCATAACCAATCTGCCAGCGGGCCATAAGAAACAACATATATAACAGGTTTTTATATAAATTTAACTCTATATTTTTTAAATAAATAGACCTGAAAAGATATGCTTGAACTAAAATCACGCATAAGACACAATTAATTATATGGGTAATTCAGAGGAGTTTAATCTATTTTTAAAATATTCTAAAGAGATTGGGTCCGATGCAACGATGGTGCACGCAGCTGGTGGTAATACTTCTATTAAATTAGATGATACTATGTGGGTTAAAGCATCTGGTAAATGGCTAATGAATTCTCAAACAGAAGAATTAATGGTGCCTGTAAGCATTACTAAAATTAAAACTTTGATAGAAAATATAGATTCAATTGAATCTGATCTTCAAAAATCCATAGTTCTATCATTATCTTCAAAAGGTCTCCGTCCATCCGTTGAAGCTCCAATTCATGCTGTTTTAGATTTTAAGTTTGTTTTTCATACACATGACATAAATATTAATGCTCTTGCTGTTCAAAAAAATTCACGACAGATTTTTGAAAAAGCTTTATCTGGTCTCGATTGGAAATTTATACCTTACGTTAAACCCGGAATAGAGCTTAGTCGTCAATTACTAGCCATTAAATCAGACATAGATAATATTTTTATATTAGAAAATCATGGTCTAGTGATATGTGGTCATAATTTGAATGAAATAAAAAAACTTATTGAAGATGTGCGCCTTCGTTTAAAAACAAAAATAAATAAACCCCTAATAATTGATTCAGAACATTTAATTCACTCTAAAATTAATTTGAAAAATAGTGGCTATAGTTTTTGTAGGGATAAATTGATAAACAACTTGGCTTTTTATCAACCATGGATAGATAAGCTCTCTAAAGGTGTTGTTCTTCCTGATTTTTTAATTTTTCTTGGTCCAAATTTTGTAGTGCTTAATCATAATGATAAAGATTTATTCGATAAGCTTAAAAAATTATCCGATGTTTCCTTGCCATTTAATTCATGCGTTATATTAATTGATAGAGGTGTTTTAATTCGGAATGATGCCCTGAAAGGAACATTAGAAATTGCTAGAAGCGTTTATGATCTTATGTGTAGGATACCAGATACTGCAGACTTAAAATACTTAAATGAAAAACAAACTGGTGAGCTAATAAATTGGGAAGCAGAGCATTATCGACAACAACTTAATAAATCAAATATATGAAGATAAGTAAAAAACAAGGCAATGTTGTAGTTTTAGACATCGGTAAAACTCATGTAAAAGTTATTTTATTTGATATTGATAAGTTAGAGGAATTAGTAGTCTTTCAAACAATTAATAAAGTACTTAATAAAGATCCATATCCGCATTTTGACGTTGAAGCTCTTAAATCTTTTATTATTAAATCTCTGCGTGAACTTTCTAAAAACTACAGAGTTGATTCAATATTTACTTCCACACATGGTGCATGTGCTGCTTTAATGTCAAAAGGTGAATTAGTTCTTCCCGTTCTTGACTATGAATTTGATGGTCCAGATCAACTTAAAGATGAGTATAATCAAATTCGTCCGGCATTTGAGCAAACTGGAACACCACGTATGGATGGAGGATTAAATTTAGGCGCGCAAATTTATTGGTTAAGTCGTTACTTTCCACAAGAATTTTCTAAAGTAGATCAAATTCTTTTTTGGCCTCAATTTTGGAGTTATTGGTTATCTGGAATTACTGCAAGTGAAATTAGTTATGCCAGTTGTCATTCAGATTTGTGGGATATTAAGCAAAAAGATTTTATAGATCTTAAAATCTATGGAATTAGTAAAAAAGTTAGTTATCCACCACTAAGATCAGCTTCAACTATACTTGGACCTTTGCAACAAAAATTAGCTAATGAGTTTGGATTACCTGATGGTATTCCAATTTATTGTGGTGCTCACGACTCAAGCTTAGCTTTAGTTTCAGCATCGATGAATAAGGCATTGCCATGTACGATATTATCCTCAGGAACATGGGTAACTGTCTTTGCTTTGGGGTCAGATAAGGCTGACATTTCAGAACTACCAGGCTTGATGATCAGCTGTGATTGTTTTGGAAATTTAGTACCAAACTTTCGATTTCCTGCTGGTAAAATTTATAAAAATCTAATGCAAAAAAAACATACATCGTCCTCACAACAGCAATATAGTAGGGAACTAGATCTTGCATTAGTAAATTTTGAAAGTGTAGATAAGGCTCAAGTAATTAATAAAAAATCTCAACAAATTGTTGATTTAAGTAATTTAAATATTCAAGAAATAGAAAATATTATTTCAGAAATTTTGGCTAAACAAACTCTCAAAGGTTCTAGTAATATAGGAGCTGAAGGGTCAATGATTTGCTCTGGTCCATTTTCAAAAAATTTGACTTATTTAGATACATTAAAGAAGAACTGGTCTTATCCTGTTACCTGTGAAGATGACCACCTTGGTTTATGTAAGGGTATAGTAGATCTTATTTTAAATAATCACAACCTTTAGATTTTTTTAAATTAAAAACTCACAAAAAATTTAAGAATGGCTAAACATTTTTTTTTCATAGAGTTTATTTTCCCAATTTTTATAAACGGTTTCAAATGAATGATTTTGATATTTGTTAATAGTAGTCGTCAGTAATTTATTTTTTCTCTTTATGTCAAATAAATTAGTTGCTCCTAAACTAGTACCAATTTCTTTTTTATTCTTTAAAACAGTTTGTTTTCTTCTCAAGGTTGATAATATTTTCATTATAGTCGCATTTTTAGTAATTGGTCCGTCAAGAATTATTGTGTTTGAGGATTTCATTTTATTTAAACAAAAATTCATTACAAACGATATATATACGCAAATTAAAAAATAGATTTGACCTTTGTTCAAACCTTTGAACAAATTAGTATCGATATGATGTTGTTTAAAGGCGCCTCCGGCGGCATAGCTGGGGTAAATTAAGTAATCGTTATAATTAAAATTTTTAATACACTTTGTATTAGTTGGTATTTTAAATATTTTTGTTAAGTAGTCATATTCTCTTCCGCCCATAAATCTTATTGTCGGCACAGCTTTTCCAAAAACGTCAATATTAGCTAGCATGTCAAGGCTAGGATTGAGAGTAGTCAAAGAAGTTTTTTGATTAAATATTATGTACCATGTGCCTGTTGAAATTAAGGTAAAATTTTTAATATTCGAATTTTTAAAATATAAATAAGAAGCGTTACTATCATGCACGCCATTCACAATTTGTATGTTAGATTTACCGATCTTTTTTTTACCTGTTATTTCCCAAGCTTTTTTCATTGGAGGAAATTTATTTTCTATTTTTAGTTTATTTACTAAAGAAGAGAGTTTATTTTTTTTAAAATTCCATAAATGTGTATGACATCCTAGGTAGGATATTTCAGATGAGAAATTATTTGTAAATTTCCAAGCAATATACTGAGGGTAATTAATAATATATTTTGTATTTTTAATCAGCTTTGGATTTTTTTTTACTAAATAATATAGTTGCATACCAATATTCAGACCAGTTTCTAGAAAGGGAGTAAAACTTTCATCAAATCTAGGGGCAATTTTTTTGTAATCATCCATTAACTGATCATATTCATACTCATAATCCGTGCATGCTAAAATTTCTTGATTATCATGATCGATGAGGGCGATTGAAGTTCCATGAGCCGTACAAACAAATTTATCTAATTGATACTTTTTCTCTACTAAATTTATTTTTCTACTAGTCCATTCAAAAATAGATTTTGAATTTAATGTTTTTATACCATATTGGTTAGTGCTTTTTTGTTTTGTGTTATAAGAATAAATAGTTGTATTTTTACTATCTACAAAAATTAATTTAACGTTGGTTTTACCTATATCGAGTACAATATTAAGCTTAGTTGTGGTGATCATTATCTAGTGAATGATGTTATATTACCTCCATCAACATTGATAATATTTCCTGTAGATTTTTTTGATTTTGAGCTCGCAAAAAAGTAAATACCTTCAGCAATATCTTCAGGCAAGATACTTACTTTTAATAAACTTCTATTCTTATAGAACTCTTCAACTTCTTTAACATTTATTTTATTACTTTTAGCTCTTTGTTTTGTCCAATCACCTTGCCAAATCTTTGAATTTTGAATTACAGCATCAGGATTTACTACATTAGAACGTATTTTATACACTGAACCTTCTAGAGCAATTGATCTTGATAAGTGCAGTAATGAGCTCTTTGCTACACTGTAGGCCGAAGCTCCTTTGGACGCATTCAAGCTATTTTTACTTGAGACAAATATAATTGAGCCGCCATTATTTTGCTGCATCATATTTTGATAAACCTCACGACTAATCAGAAAACAACCTTTAGATAAAATATCCATATTTTTATCCCATAGTTTAGTACTGGTTTTCTCGAATAAGGCTGCGGATGCAAATCCAGCATTAGCCACTAATATATCTATTCCACCAAAGAAATTAATACTTTCAGATACAGCATTTTTGACATCTTTTTCGTCAGTGACATCCATTATTATTGAATGGACAACATCTTTCCCAAACTCTTTACTAAATTCATCATGCTTATTTTTAAGCGCACTTTTATCAATATCAGTTAAAATTACACAAGAACCTTCATTAAGAAATTTTTTAGCAGTAGCGGAACCAATACCTCCAGCAGCACCAGTAATCAGAGCAACCTTTCCAGCTAATTCTTTTTCTGCTGGCATTCTTCTTAATTTTGCTTCTTCTAGCTCCCAGTATTCTATTCTAAATGCTTCTTTTTCCGTAAGACCAGTATACTTACTTATACCCTCAGCACCTTTCATCACATTCATAGCATTACAAAAAAATTCACTTGAAATACGTGCTGTTGATTTATTCTTAGCAAAAGACATCATTCCATATTCAGGTATTAAAACAATTACTGGAAATGGATCTCTGAGACTTGGAGAACCTTTAGTTTTGTTTCTATTATAATATTTTGTGTAGTCATCTTTATATTTATTTAAATAACTTTGAATGACACTTTCGATCTTATTTTCATTTTTAAATAATTCAGTTAATGACGGTAGCACCATTGGTAATCTTTTTGTTCTGAGAAAATGATCTGGACATGAAGTGCCAATAGCTGAAACTTGTTTTAAATTTTGAGAATTAACAAACTCTAAAGTAATATCAGACTTATCTAAGTGAAGTACTTTAGAATTTTCCTTAGAGAGGTTCCCTCTAATTGTTGAAATTAATTTTATCTCAAAATCATGATTTGATTTTTTTTTGTAAACTGGTTTCCCAAAAGAATATTTTTTAATTGAGCTATTTAAATAAGTTTGCGCTTTTTTAATCAAGTCTATTGAATTTGAATAACATTTTTGATTAGTATTACCCCAAGTAAATAATCCATGATGACCAAGAACAATTCCAATAATATTTTTATTTTTATTAATTAAATTTTCCATCTTTAGCCCCAGGTCAAATCCGGGTCTTTGCCAATCTAGCCATCCCATACTATCCCCATAAACTTTTTTAATTACATCACGTCCATTTTTCATAGTCGCTAATGCGATTATTGAGTCAGGATGAGTATGATCTACTTCTGGATAGGGAACATATGCATGGAGAGGAGTGTCAATACTTGCTGCCCTTGGGTTGTTATTGAAAGTGCACATTGGATAATATCCAACCATCTCATCTTCATGATTAAAACCTCTATAAATATTTTTTAAATTATTAAATTTGTCAAGATAGAGACTGGCAAAACCATCTTTTTTTATTGAACCTAAGTCTCCGCCAGAACCTTTGACATAGAGAATGGTTTCATTTTTTTTTGTTATTGGGTCTTTCATGGTTATTTTAGAAGAAGTATTTCCTCCGCCAAAATTAGTAACTTTCAAGTCACTTCCTAAAAGATTTGATCTTATTATTAATTGATCAATTTTAGATAATTTATTATATTTACTATTCCAGTTATTAACTACATTATTTTGAAATTTCATAAATAAACTCTTAATACAAAGAAAATTTAATTTCAATTAAAAAAAATTATTTTCCATACTGTAAAATTATTAAAAAGTCCCGTACTTTTTTTTAAAAAAGAGAAATTTATTATCTTAAAATTATTGATTTCGTATCCAATTGAGCTGATAATAAGATAGGAATAAATTAGGAGGAAAATATGAAAAAACTACTTATAGTTGTGTTTTCAACTATTCTTTTCACTTTTAGCGCAAATGCCGCTGATATGAGAATTGCATTAGTTGTTAAAGGGTTAGGTATTGGTTTCTTTGAAGCTGCTGCCGAAGGTGGCCAAGAAGCTGCAAAGGAAATTGGTGGTGTTGAAGTAATCTATACTGGTCCAGCAACAACAACCGCTGAGGCCCAAATTGAAGTAATTAATTCTTTAATTGCTCAAAAAGTTGATGCTATTGCAATCTCTGCTAATGATAGGGATGCGTTAGCTTCTATTGGTAAAAAAGCAATGGATAGAGGTATTACTGTAATTTCTTGGGACTCAGGTATAGCTGAAGAAGGAAGAGTAATGAATTTAGACCCTTCAAATACAGCTCTTATTGGTTCTTCAAATATCAAATGGATGAAGAATTCAATGGGTGATGAAGGTGAATTTGCAATCCTCAGTGCTACAAGTCAGGCAACTAATCAAAATGCTTGGATTGAAGAAATGAAAAAGGAATTTGCAAAACCAGAATACTCAAAAATGAAATGGGTAGATACTGTTTATGGGGATGATCTTTTTGATAAAAGTTATCAAGAAGCATTAGGTCTTTTCAAAAAACACCCTAACCTTAAAGGCATCATTTCACCAACATCTGTTGGTATTGTAGCTGCTGCAAAAGCAGTTGAAGATCAAGGTCTAGTTGGTAAGGTTTTTGTAACCGGACTTGGACTTCCAAGTGAAATGAAGGCGCATGTTAAAAATGGTTCTGCAGTTCAATTTGGAATTTGGAACCCAATTGATCTAGGTTACTCTGCTGTATATTTATCTCATCAGATCGCTACAGGAGCTTATTCTGGTCAAGAGGGTGAATGTATCCCAACAGGTAGAATGGGAGAGATTTGTATTGGTGCAGGTAACAATGCGGCAATGGCTGATCCATTTATATTTGACGCATCAAATATAGATAAATTCGCAGAAATCTTTTAATTACATTAATTTACACACACGACCACTAAGTGGTCGTGTGTTTTTCTATGAAATTAGAGTTAAAAAATATTTCTAAAAATTTCCATGGAGTGAAGGCACTTCAAAACGTTGATTTTCAGTTAAAAGCGAATAGCATCCATGCACTTTTAGGAGAGAATGGAGCGGGGAAATCCACATTAGTTAAAATTCTTTGTGGTGTTTATCAACCTGATAGCGGCACTATTAATTTAAATAATAAACAGGAAGTAGTTACTGATCCAGCTGTATCATTGTCTTTAGGTATTTCAGCAATACACCAAGAGTCAGTAATGTTTGATGAATTAACAGTTACTGAAAATATTTTTATTGGCAATCATCTTACTAAATCAAATGGTTTAATTCATTGGAATTTAATGCATGAAAAAACTAAACAATTACTTGATAGTCTTGAAGCCAATATTGAACCAAATGAAAAAATTAAAGACTTAAGTATAGCGCAAAGACATATCGTTCAAATTTCACGTTCACTTATTCACGATGCTGACATAGTGATAATGGATGAACCTACAGCAGCCTTATCTCAAAAAGAAATTAACGAACTTTATACAATTATTCAAAATCTTAAAAATCAAGATAAATCAATTATTTTTATTTCTCATAAATTAGATGAAGTTATGGAAGTGTGTGATGATTTTACTGTATTGCGAGACGGCCAGTTAATTAAGTCTGATAAAATTTTTAATACAAATAAAGATCAATTAATTACTTATATGGCTGGAAGAGAAGTAAATCAAATTTTTCCAAAAAATCACATTAAAATAGAGAATGAAATTTTTCAAGTTCGTAATTTCTCCAAAAAAACACAGTTTAAAAATATTAATTTTAATTTAAGAAAAAAAGAAATTTTAGGATTTTATGGTTTGGTTGGTTCTGGGCGTACTGAAATTATGAAATCAATTTTTGGAATTACCAAATCTGATGAAGGTGAAATAATTTTTAAAGATAAGAAAATTTTAATTTCTAAACCTAGTGAAGCTATTAATCAAGGAATAGTATATCTCTCTGAAGAAAGACAGCAGTTGGGAATTACTGGATTAATGTCTGTTAAAGATAATATCAATATGGCTATCATTAATAAAAATTCTAACTTTTATATTATGGATAATTTAAAAGAAGTAAAAAATGCTGCTTCAATGCAAGAAAAATTAAATATTAAAGTCTCTTATTGGAGTCAATTGGCACAAAGTTTATCAGGCGGTAATCAACAAAAAACTGTAATATCAAAATGGCTTTCAACTAAACCAGAAGTCTTAATACTTGATGAACCAACTAAGGGAATTGATGTTCGGTCAAAATCGGCTGTTCATGAATTTATGGGGGAATTAGTCGGAGAAGGAATGTCTATTATTATGATTTCTTCAGAACTGCCAGAAATTTTAGGAATGTGCGATAGGGTTGTAGTGATGTATAGAGGTCTTATTAAAAAAGTTTTGGATGTTAAAGATGCTTCATCAGAACAGATAGTTAAAATTGCGAGTGGTGAAGAATGAAAAAATTTTTACTAAATCGAGACTTCATTTTATTCATAATTATTTGTATTGGATTGATTTCTGTTGGTTTTGCAAATCCTCTTTTTATAACACCTTCAAGTATTTCTGATGTTTTAACTGATACTTCAATTTTAATTATTCTAGCTTTAAGTCAAATGATCGTAATATTAATTCGTGCAATAGATTTATCAGTTGCCTCCAATCTTGCTCTTTCTGGTATGTTGATATCTTTACTTTCAACTGTTCACCCAGAGTTACCTGTGTACTATTTTATAGCTCTATCTTGTATCATTGGGACTATTTTAGGTGTCTTGAATGGTGTTTCTATAGCTATCTTAAAAGTTCCTTTTATAGTTACTACTCTAGGAACAATGAGTATTTATAGAGGATTAATCTATTTTGTGAGTGATGGTAAACAAGTTTACTCAAGTGAATTTTCTGAAGATTTTTTAGCCTTGATTCATTTTAAATTTTTATCCCTATCCTTTTTATTTTGGTTAGCTGTGGCTGTATTTATTATTTTTTATATTTTATTAAATCATACAAGATTTGGTAGAAATCTTTATTCCCTTGGTGGAAACCCTGATGCTGCGAAATATATAGGTATAAATGAAAACAAGTACATTATATTAGCTTATTCTATTTCAGGTCTATTTGCTGGACTTTGCGGATACTTATGGGTTGCTCGATACTCAGTTGCCTCCACACAAATAGCGATAGGTTTTGAACTAACTGTCATTTCTGCTTGTGTGGTTGGTGGCATTAGTGTTATGGGCGGAGTAGGGACAGTTCTAGGATGTTTGTTAGGTGCTTTATTAATTGGTCTGATTAGAAATGCTTTACCTGCAGTAGATATTTCTCAGTTTTGGCAATTAGCTATTTCTGGTGCTATTATTTTGTTGGCAATTATTATCAATACAAAAACTGAGCAGAGAAAAGAAAAAACAGTTATGGTGCAGGAATAATGAGTATTATTCCTGATAAGCCTCCATTTAAAATTTTAGATATTCTATATAAAAAAGAATTCATTCTTTTCATTGTTTTAATTTCTATTTTAATCATCAATTCCAATATCACCCCTTATTTTTTAGATTTATATAATCTTATTGACAGCACTTTTCTTTTTAGTGAAAAAGCAATAATTGCTTTAACAATGACTTTTATAATTATTGCAAGGCATATTGACTTATCAGTTGCATCTATTATTGCAGTATCTTCATGTGTTCTTGGTTACACAACTAGTTTAGGTTATGACACCTGGATGGTTCTATTATTAACATTATTCAGTGGAGCTTTATGTGGTGCATTTAATGGAGCGATAATTACTAAATTTGCAATTCCTTCAATCATTGTCACTATTGGAACTATGTCCTTATTCAGGGGTCTAGCATATTCTTTTTTAGAGGACTCCTATTATAATAAATTTCCAAAACTTGTAAGTAATTTAGGCAGTGGTTACCTTTTTGGATATATACCTTATGCTTTTTTAACTTTTATCTTATTAGCATTTGTTTTTGCGTTCATTCTTCATAAAACCTCAGTTGGAAAAAAAATATATTCTATTGGCAATAATCCTGATGCTGCGCAATATACTGGTATAGCAGTTGATAGGTATACTTTTGTCCTATTTACTTTAAATGGTCTTTTTTCTGCAATTGCGGCTATCTTTTTATCAGGTAGACTGTCAAGTGTTAGGCCTAATATTGCATTTGGTTGGGAGTTAGAAATTATAACCATGGTTGTTTTAGGAGGTGTCTATATTTATGGGGGATCAGGAACTATCTTGGGAGTTGTTATATCAATATTTATCCTAGGTATGTTATCTTTTGGATTGGGATTGTTAAATATTCCTGGTGTCGGTATAATTATATTCACAGGGTTATTATTAATTTTAAGTATTGGTTTTCCATCTTTTGTGAGAACCTTAAGGAGAAAAAATGAGTGAAACTTTAGGAAAAAAAATATGGGCTTTTCCTGATGCCTTTTTGCCTGCTAAAGGCCATCCTTATAAAACATCAAATCATGGTGATCAATTTGGGCACGAGTCTTTATGTATTATCAATTACGATCAAAATCCTGCAAACATAGTTTTAGACTTTTTATACGAAGATCAAGACCCTATAGAAAATTATATTTTTACGATGCATGGTAAAAGAAGTATTCATCTTAGAATAGATGACATTGAGATTAATGGTCAAAGATTACCTAGAGAAAAACCATATTCAATTGTTTTGAAAAGTAATATTAATGTTGTTGCTCAACTATCAAGACTTGACACAACTTCAGAGCATAATGCATTTATGACTGCCATGGGATGGGGAAGTGATGTTTAAAGCTGTAAAAAAAGAAGACATTGATCAGCATAATCAATTGCATAAATCTGATCTAGATTATGACTTTGAATATTTAGAAAAAAAATTACAACAATCGCAAATAGACATTCATAAAATAAAAGAACAAGTTAAAAAATTTCAAGTCGCTGTCCCCACTTGGGGAGTAGGAACGGGAGGCACTCGATTTGCTCGGTTTCCTGGGATTGGAGAACCACAAAATATTTATGAAAAGATTGAAGACTGCGCTGTTATTAATGATTTAATGGGATTTACTCAAAAGGTTTCGCCTCATTTTCCATGGGACAATGTTGAAGATTTCTCTGAGTTAAAAAGTTTTGCTGATAGTTATGGTATAGGCTTCGATGTTGTCAATTCTAATACTTTTCAAGATCCTGATGACAACTTAGAAAGTTTCAAATATGGGAGTTTAACTAATGCTAGTGCTACTGCTAGAGACAAAGCGATTGAAATAAACCATAGAGCCATTGATAATGGAAAAATACTTGGATCAGAAGGGTTAACTGTTTGGATTGGTGATGGAGGTAATTTTCCTGGTCAAATGAGTTTTTCACGCTCACTTGATAGATATATAGACTCAATGAAAAAAATCTATTCTCATCTTCCAAAAGATTGGACTGTTCTTCTAGAACATAAGCCTTATGAGCCAGCTTTTTACTCTACTGTTATTAGTGATTGGGGTACAAGTTATGTTTGTGCCAAAGAACTCGGAGATCAGGCTATGTGTCTAGTAGATTTAGGTCACCATCTCCCAAATACTAATATTGAAATGATTGTATCTCGATTGATTGATTTAAAAAAATTGGGAGGCTTCCACTTTAATGATAGTAAATTTGGAGACGATGATTTAGATGCTGGCTCCATTAATCCATACGAATTATTTCTAATCTTTAATGAGTTAACAGCTGCATCTCAAAATAATAAAATTTCTAATATTTCATATATGATTGATCAGTCCCACAATGTCACTGATCCAATTGAAAGTTTAATTTTGAGTACAAATGAAATTTTAAATTCGTATACTAAATCTTTATTAGTAAATTATGATGCACTTGAAAAAGTGCAAGACATTAATGATCCTATTCAGGCAATGCAAATATTAAAAACTGCTTTTAGTATTGATGTTAGCCCTATTGTGGCAATGGCTCGTTATGAAAATGGAAATGCAATTGATCCCATATCTACTTACCGTTCAATGGATTATAAGAAGAAAAAATCACTCATTAGAAAAAGTAGTAGTGGTAGTTCCTCTGGAATTGTTTAATTATATTATTAATAAATAGTTTTATTTTAACTTAGATAATTTTTAAGAGTACTCTCAACACCGTTTTGATAAAGTAACTGTAACCAGTTTGAGAAACTATTTTGAAAATTATTATTTTTAGCGATATCTCCATATATCTCTTTTTGCTCCAACCAAATTAATGGATTTTGTTGAGATTTTTTAGCACAAATATTTAATTCTTCCCAATTGGGATCGTTGGGTTCAATTATAGATAAATCCTCACGTGTTCCCTCACACATTCTAGCCCATAAAGCCTCTACAAGTGCTAAACCCTTAATAGATTTATTATTTTTAATTCCATCTATGATTGATGGCAGCAGAAAGCCCGCATGTCGAGAATGCCCATCAAAGGCAACTCTACGAACAGTGTCTTGAATTGACTTATTAGCAAATCGATCAATAACAAGATTTAAGTAGTCTTTGGGAGTGTATCCCGGTACTGGCTTTACATGGGGAATGATTTCTTCCTTCTCCACTTTTTTTAAGAAACTAACTATAATTTCATTTTTCATAGCATCGCGTATCGTTTTAATATTCAATAATTCTGAAGCATTCGCTAAGATTTGATGACCACCATTCAGGATACGAATTTTTTGATCTTCATAACCATGTACATTGTCAGTGAACTGAACACCAACTTTTTCCCATTCAGGTCGACCTGAAATAAATTTATCTTCTATGACCCATTGTCGAAAGTCTTCATGCGAAACTGGGGCAGAATCAATGATACCTAAATTATTGACGATATTGATTTCTACATCACCTGTTCTGGGAACAATACAATCTACCATAGCATTTGGAAATGTGCAGTTTTGATCAATCCATTTATATAATTCATCATCTTGTTCTTTTGCTATTCCTGTAACAGCTTGTTTGAGTTTATTACCATTTTGAATAAGATTATCACAACTAAGTCCAGTAAAAGGACCAGCAACAGACTGTTTTCGTAAACTTAGAGCTTTAACGACTATACCAAAAACTGTTTTAGGACTTTCAGGGTTTTCAATATCATGAATAATATCTGGGTGATCAAGGTTTAGTTGTCCTTTCTTATTAATAAAATACCCACCTTCAGTCACGGTTAATGAGACGATTTTAATTTTAGGATCAGACATAGTCCTGATGAGAGAAAAATTATTTACTTCAACAGGCACATAATCAATCATTGGTCCAATGATCTCACAAGATTGATTTCCTTTAGGGTCTAATTCAATGAGAGTAGTTAAGTAATCTTGATTTTTAAGTTTCTCTCTCATTTGTATATCATATTCTGTTACTCCTGAGCCTATTATAGCCCAATTGTGTGCTAGATCTTTTTGCATTAGGCAATGTGTGTACCAAGAAAGGTGCGCTCGATGAAAATTACCGACTCCAATATGCAAAATTCCTGCACTCAGATTTGATCGATCATAGTTTGGTTTTAGAACAGATGAATTGATAAGTTTGAGATTCTTATCACTTAATTGAAGTAAATCTCTTTTTTGCGAGTCTGTATTCATTAAACTAAAACTCTGTTTTAAATATAATAATCATCTACCTTCTAACATAATTTCTGTAGCCTTATCTGCAATTGCCATTGCAGGTGCATTTGTATTTGCTGCAACAATAGTGGGCATCATAGAAACATCAAAAACTCTTAAATTTTTAATTCCTCTTACCTGAAGATTTGAATTTAAAACAGCCATATCATCATTATCTTTACCCATCTTGCAGGTACCTACGGGATGCCAATTAGTTTTCACCATCTTTTTACAATAGTTAATTAATGACTCATCATCCTTTACATCTTTACCAGGAAGAATTTCTTCTACAATTATATCTGATAGAGGTTTCGTGTTAATGACTTCTCTAGCAAGTTTAAGACTTGAAACAAAAGTTTTGATATCTTCTTCGTGACTTAGAAAATTGGGATTAATATTAGGTAAGTCAAGAGGGTCAGATGAACTAAGCGTGACTTCACCTCTTGATTTTGGATTCATAATACATGGGGTTAACGTCACACCATGATCTTGCTTAATATCTTTTGTATCTCTATCTGTGTACATGATCTGTACACAATATAATTTTACTTTAGGATTATTTTTATCTTTTAAATTTTCTGGATTTAGAAAAGAGCAACAGTCCACACCATTAGATGTAACTGGGCCAGATTTAAAAAGTAAATATTGAATTCCATTTTTTAGCATCCTTAAACCTTTATTTTGTTTAAAGTAACCATAACCAGGTTTAGCTCTTGAAATAAATGGCACTTCATGGTGATCTTGAAGATTTTTTCCTACGCCATTTAGTTTTTCTATAATTTCTATTCCAAATTTCTTTAATTGTTTTTCTTCCCCTATACCAGAATGCATTAATATTTTTGGTGTTATAAGAGCGCCAGAAGTAAGAATGATTTCTTCTCCATAAAATTTTTCAATCTTACCATTAGAATTAGTCTCTACGCCAATTGCTTTCTTATTTTCTATAATAACTTTTGTAACAATAGTGTTCAGTTTTAATTGAAGGTTCTTATTATCTATAATTGGGTTTATGAGTGTTGAAACAGTGTCACTTCTCTTTCCATCGCCAATTGTATATTGCATTAGACCAACTCCATATTGATCTCCATCGTTAAAATCACGATTATAGGGAAGACCTAATTTTTGCATTGCCTTAATATAAAGATCTGATCCTTTAGCAACATATCCTGGATCAGATACTTTAATAGGACCTTCAGAACCATGAAAATTTCCTGCTAATCTTTGATTATTTTCAAGTCTTTTATAATTTTCTATTAGAGATTCCCATCCCCATCTTTTATCCCCTGTTTCTTCTGCCCAACTATTATAATCCGACGGCTTACCCCTCATATAAACCATTCCATTAACACTTGAACCTCCGCCTAGTATTTTTGCTTGCGCAATATCATGCTGTCTATTGTTTAGTTGAGTTTGTGGAGTTGATTTATAAAACTTTAAATATGGACTACCATCCAACATAGGTATCCATCCTGCAGGCATGCTCAAAAGAGGATTATTATTTTTCTTTCCTTCTTCAATAATTAGAACAGAGTAGCCATTTTTTACAAGCTTCTCAGCAGTAACAGTGCCTGATGTACCACCACCAACAACAATAAAGTCAAAAGATTTCATTATAAGTATTTTATTTTAAAACAATCTCCTCTATTGATTGAATAATCAATTAGATTAATTATTTTAATCTATTTGAATTTGAAGTTTTACATCTGTTGGTCTGTGTTCTGCTGCTCTTTTAAAAGCCTCAACACTTTCTTCAAATTTAAATGTATGAGTAATCATAGGTTTTACATCAATTTTTCCACTTGCCAATAATCTTATTGATGGTTCGTATTGATGAGAATATCTATGGACTGTTTGATATTCTAAACCTTTAGCAAATAAAATTGCCCAATTCATTGGGACTGGTTCTGCATTGTTACCTATTAGAACAACATGAGCACCTGGTGAGCAACAAGTAAATATAGACTCATAAGCTTTCACTGCTCCGCTACATTCAAAAAATCGATCAACACCCCAACCACCAGTATCATCCATTATTCTTTCTGATAAATTTTCTTTAGTTAAGTTAACCGGAATTAAATCTGGATAATGATCACACATTTTTAACTTTTCTCCAAGAACATCAGCGATGTATACCTTAGAACAACCTCCAGCTAATGCTGCTAATGCTGTTACTAAACCAATAGGGCCACAGCCCATTACTAAACCTATTTGTCCAGGTTTAATTTTAGCTTTAGCAACACCTTGCATTCCAACTGCTAGTGGTTCAACCATAGCTCCTTCTGCATAAGAAAGATTATCTGGAATCTTAAACACCATGTCTCCAGGAAATACTACTTCAGGTGTAAGACATCCATGGATTGGCGGCGTCGCCCAAAATTTAACTTTTTGATCGTAATTATACATACCAAGCTTATATTCCTTAGATTTTTTACTTACTACTTGTGGTTCAATGCAAACTCTATCACCTTCTTTTAAAATTTTTTCATTCTCGCCAACAGCAATGACGGTACCAGATCCTTCATGTCCTAAAACCATAGGAGCATCAACATTCCATTGACCAATTTTACCGTGTTCATAATAGTGAATATCAGATCCACATATACCTACTGTGTGCATCTTAATTTTTACATCATCTGGTCCTACCTCAGTGGGTAAGTCAATATCTCGTAATTTTAATTCTAATTGTTTTTCTAATACTAGTGCCTTCATAATTTATCCTCTCCTATTAACCTTTCCATATAACAAAAATTATCCAGACAATACCAATTCCAATTGAAATATTTATAGATATTAAACTTTCTAAAAATCTCATCCAGAATAATTGTAATGCTATATAACTTATTACCCCAATAAATAACCTATCAAACCAATTTGTCTTTAGAGGGATAAAACCTTTTTTAATCATACTAACCTTTAACTGCTCCAAATGTTAGTCCTGCTACGATATGCTTTTGGACTGCAAATAAAAAGAGTAATGCGGGTACCATAGATACCAAAGCGACAGCAGCCATAGTTCCCCAATTAGTACCAGTAGTAGTTACAAATTCTGATAAACCAGTTGGTATTGTTCTCGCATAAACACTTGTAAGGGTCGAGGCTAATAAGTATTCATTCCACGCAAACAAAAAACTTAGAAGAGATGTTACTGCTATTCCTGGTGCAGCTAGAGGTATAATTAACTTTCTAAAAATTGTAAATAAATTCGCACCATCAATAACCATAGCTTCATCTAGTTCTCTTGGTATACCATCCATAATACCCTTTAAAAGCCATATAGCGAAAGGGAGGTTAAAAACACAGTATAGTAAAATTAATCCAATTTTTGTATCAAATAAAGTAAAGTCTCCAATCCTGAAGACTGTTGTAAATAACAAAAATAAGGGTAATAAAAAAGCAGCAGGAGGAGCCATTCTATTGGTCATGGTCCAAAAAAAGATACTCTCAGAACCAGGTAATTTAAATCTAGACAAAGCATATGTTGCCATTAAAGCCAATATAGTAACCAAGGCTGCATTTGAGGTTGCAACTATTATAGAGTTCAAAAGATAATCACCATAAATCCCATCAATAAAAGGCTTAGTAAAATTTTTCCAATGTACTTTTTCAAAAAAAGTAGGACTTAAATCTGGTTTTCCAAACAATTCAACTGGAGTTCTCGTAGATACTAAAATCATCCAATAAATAGGGAAGAGAGTAATTATTGTTAGGACACTCCAAAGGAATGTAGTTCCAATTTTAGCAAAAAGCTTTTTAGTCTTCATCTTTTTTTCCTTTCGAAACCATAACACTATATAAGATCCAACAAATAACTATTGTAAAATATAGATATAAAATAGACATAGCTGAACCAAGTCCATAATATCTTTTTTCAAACACTTCTTTCCAAATATGGATACCTGTAAATCTTGTTGCGTATCCAGGTCCGCCTCCTGTTAGCATCCAAACTTCATCAACTATTTTCAGGGAGTCCATTAACCTTATAAATATTACAACAATTAAAACTGGAACCATCATAGGTATAGTGATGTATACAAATATTTGAAAATTATTAGCACCATCCATTTTAGCTGACTCGTAGGGGTCTTGAGGTAGTGAGCTTAACCCTGCTAATAAAGTTAGAGTAACAAAGGGCGTCCAATGCCATATGTCCATTATTACAATCATCCAGAACGCTTGTTCAGCATGCATTCCATAATTTAAAGTGTAGCCAAAGTAATCTTTTAAAAGATGTGGCAATGGCCCTAAGCCTTGAACAGTAAATAATTTGAAAATTGAACCTACCACAATAGGTGCAATGACTAGTGGGAGTGTGTGAACACCTCTAAAGAAAGATTTTAAAGGGAATGAACTTAATAGCGATAAAGCTAATAAAAATCCAAGACTTAACTCTAAAGTTAATGTCACAACTGAAAATTTTACTGAGCGCCATATTGATTCTAAAAAAACCTGATCAAAAATTAGTCTTCTATAATTAAACCCGTAACCTTCAAATTGCATCGAAGGATCAACTGCGAGAGGGTTCCACTTAAAAAACCCTACATAGAGAACATAAAAAAATGGAACTAGTCCAACTAAAATTAAAATGATGATTGTCGGAGATAGTAAAAGCCAACCTTTTTTATTTTTTGAAAACAGCATAAGTGAGAAGGGGGCATATATTATGCCCCCTTATTTAATGTATTAATTATCCTTGGTAACCAAGATCTGACATTACAGTATCAAGAGCTTTACAAGCACCATCAAGAGCTTCCTCAGGAGTCATATCTCCAGATAAAGCACTGTAAATGAAAGGATCAATAGCACCTCTTCCCGCTCCGTGGAATGGGAATGGAGGGGCACCAGCATACAAGAAGCCAGTATCTCTCATTAATGAAAAGTAACCATCAGCTTGCTCGTCTACAGCCATTACTTTTGCATCTGCATAAGTGTCTTTATGAGTAATACGTCCGCCTGCAATTGCCCAATCAGCCTGATGCTCATTTAAAGCAACATATTGTAACCAAAGCATTGTTGCTTCGATATTTTTTGATGAATGAGGAATACCATAAGCGCCTCCATCAAAATAACCAATGTAACCATCACCTGCAGCAGCTTGAGTCATAACACCAGGTGCAGTTGGAGGAAGCATAACGCCTACGTTTCCAACAACAGCTGATTTTTCAGCGTCAGTTGCAATCCATGCAGCATTTTCTCCGTAAACCCAACCTTGTGCAGCTCTACCAGCAGCAAAAGATGATCCAACTTCACTCCAAGTACTTTGAAGTGCTTCTGGTGGTGCAAATGGTAATAGTTGTGTCCAAAAGTTTAGAGCAGCTTTTGCTCTTCCACCATTTAACTGTCCACCATTTTCAACACATGACTGATAAGTATCCATATTCACACCCCAGTTATATAAACCGAATGATGGTGCAATAGACTCTAAGAACTCATATGTAGAAGCAGGATGACCAGTGTGTCCTTGAACAGTTGTTCCCCAACATTCCATACCTTGAGCAGCACAGAAATGTGTGAAGAATTCAGCATTATCTCTATATTGATCAAATGATGTTGCTGGCGCTAAACCATAACCATATTGTGATCTGAATTCAGCTTTAGCATCTGCTCTGCCAAATAAATCTTGTCTGTAAAGATATACCTTAATGAAAGCTTCCATTGGAATACCAAATACATCACCTGAATCATCTTTGAAATAATCGATGAAAGTTGTGAAGTCATCAAGACTTACACCAGGAGCTTGAAGATCAGGGTTTCCAGCTAGACCTTGTGAAATATTTACTAAGAAATCTCTGTTTAAGTAATCGTAAACAATATCTTGTTCAATATAAACGAAGTCATAGATACCTGAGTTAGCTTCCATGTCTTTGATTGCTTTGTCATACATTTGATCCCAAGAAGTATTTTCAAGTTGGACTTTAATGCCAGTTAATTTCTCAAAATTCTTTGCTAAAACTTCTCCAGCAAATTGTCCTGGAGGTGTATTTTCAGCAACACCTTGAAGTACTGTACCCTTATAAGGGGCTCCAGCTTTTTTCCACCAATCAGCATGACCGTCTGCCATTGCTGAAAAGGAGAACATAGATGCCACAAGGGCAAATATTAGTTTTTTCATTATTATTCCTCCTGTTATTATAATTTTTAACAACTATGAAATAAATTTCAGTGAGCTGAAAAAATTTCATTCAATATAATTCTATAAGCAATTAAAGTAAATAAAATTTTGTAATATAATAACTACTAAAGGTATTTTGCTGTTTCTTCATCAGTAATTAAACCAGTAAATAAGCCACTTTTTAATACAGATTTAATTTGGTCAACTTTATTTTTGCCACCAGCTATTAACACTGTCGTAGATTTTTTAAATGAATTAATACTAGCACTAAATATTTTTTTTGTCTCTTTGTTAGTAATTAGATTACCATTTTTATCAAAAAAATTTCCAGCTACTTCTCCAACAGCTCCAGCCTTCTTCAATTCATTAATTGATTTTAAACTAAATATTTTAGATTTAACAATTTGAGAGGTTTCAAATAAGCCTCCAACACCAGTAATTTTTATTTTTGTATTATTTGCTTTAATAATAATTTCTTTAATAAATTTAATTTGTTCTAAAATTTTTTTTTGCTCAACCGATTCAAGTATAAGTGGTACGCCAATATTGTAACAATCTCCTTTAGTTTTGTGAGCGAGTTGATTAATGCCAGTTTCAGTTTGTATTGAATTGTGTGAAGTTAAAGATCCATTAAGAGAAATAAAATCAATTTTCATATTTGTTTTTGGTAACCATTTTGCAATAGCATTCAAAGTATTACCAGTCCCAATTCCAAATTCAGTTATATTATTTTCACTTATTTGATGCATTATAAATCTAGCACCTGCAGCACCTAACATTTCTATAGAGCCATCATCCTTATCATTTGGAATAAGCTCACAAATATCAATTTGATATTTTTCTTTTAATAATTTTTCATATTTTAATGTTTTATCAAATCCACCTTCAACAAAAGTTTTAACAAATCCGTTTTTATCTGCAAAAGTTATAAGTCTGTGAACTCTCATTTTACTTAAGCCTATTTTTTTTGCTATCTGACTTTGATTTAAATTGGATATATAATAGAGCCATGCACATTTCTTTGATAAAAATATTTCATCTGTCAATTTAAGATCTTCAATTTTCATAAGTTTATTGAGCATATATCATTATTTTTAAAATGAAATAAATTGCTCAATTGAAATATATTTCAAAGATATTATAATTTTAATATTAAGGGAGAAAAGAAATGTTTTTAGAAAAATTTAGAGTTGATGGAAAAATTGCTATTATTACTGGAGGTACAAGAGGAATTGGCCTTTCTATAGCACATGCATTAGGCGAAGCAGGCGCAAAACTAGTTTTAACAAATAGAACTGATCAATTTGGTGGTTTAGAAAGTTTGAAAAAAGCAAAATATGACGTTTCTTTTTTTGAAGGAGACTTGCTAGACAAATCAATTCCTCAAAAAACCATTGATTATACTTTAGAGAAACATGGAAGAGTTGATATCCTGGTTAACAATGCTGGTATTGCAAAGCATGGAGAAATGGAAGATTACAATGATGATTTTTTGGATAGCATAATGGATATCAATGTTGATGCAGTTTTTAGAATGTGTCGCTCCGTTATTACTCCGATGAAAAAACAGGGAGAAGGCACAATACTTAATATTGGATCTATTTCTGGTTTGGTGTCAAATATACCCCAGCCACAAGTCGCATACAACGCTTCTAAAGCTGCTGTTCATATGATGACAAAAAGTTTAGCGAGTGATTTTGCTAATAACAATATCCGTGTTAACGCAATTGCTCCTGGTTATGTTAGAACAGAAATGACAAATTTACCAAAAGAGCATGAGCATTGGTATCCAACTTGGAATAAATCTACTCCAATGAACAGAATGGCAGAAACTCATGAAATCGCTTCGGCTGCTCTCTTCCTATGTAGCCCAGCTTCGAGTTATGTTACAGGTGAAGTCTTGGTTGTTGATGGAGGATACACTTCAAGATAAATAATCTTAAATATGCCCCCTCAATTTAGGGGGGGCATTAAATTTTAAATTTTTATTATTTAAAAGCAGATTTATTTGAATTATTAAAAAGGTGACAGCGTGAAGCTGAAAATCCAACTTTTACAGTATCACCGACTTTAACATCTGATTCTCCTTCAGTTTGAACAACTAATGGCTCTCCTTCTTTTTCAAGATAAAGAAAAGTTCCAGATCCTAATTTTTCAACAACAAAAACTTTGCTCTCCCAGCTTCCATCATTATCTTGGTTAACAGTAAGATGTTCGGGTCTAATACCTAGCATAACGGTATCACCTTCAGAGGCAGTAGCTGAAATTTTTGGTATACTTATTGTTGAGGAGCCAAGCAAGTCCACTTCTGTTTTATTATTAGTTTTACTTGTGATTTTAGTGGAGATGAAATTCATTTTTGGTGACCCGATGAAACCTCCAACAAATGAATTATTTGGATTATGATATAATTCCAATGGAGATCCTTTTTGAGAAACTACACCTTCATTCAGGACAACAATGTCATCAGCCATTGTCATGGCTTCTGTTTGATCATGAGTGACATAAATCATTGTTGCATTCAGTTTGTCATGGAGTTTTGCTAGTTCAACACGCATTTGAACACGAAGCGCAGCATCTAAGTTCGATAAAGGTTCATCAAATAAGAATACTTTAGGTTTTCTTGTAATAGCCCTTCCAATCGCAACTCTTTGTCTTTGTCCTCCAGATAGTTGTTTTGGTTTTCTGAGAAGATAGCCTTCAATTTGTAAGATTTTTGCAGCCTCTTGGACACGCTCATTAATTTCCTCTTTTGATCTTTTCTCTAATTTCAAGCCAAATGCCATGTTATCAAAAACAGTCATGTGAGGATACAAAGCATAAGATTGGAAGACCATTGCGATATTTCTTTCTTTTGGTGGAAGGTCATTTACAACAACTCCATCAATAGAAATATTTCCTGAATGAATATCTTCTAGTCCTGCTATCATCCTTAACATAGTGGATTTACCGCATCCTGATGGTCCAACTAAAACAGTGAATGATTGACTTTTTATCTCTAAAGATACGTCCTTAATAACCTGGACATCTCCATAGTATTTATTAACTTTTTCTACTTTAATATCAGCCACTTCATCCTCCTTTGAGCGATCTTTCAAGTGTTTGAAAATCTATTTATATTAACTTGATATATAACCTTAAGATGTAAATCAAGACCTAAATACCAATTACCCTTATAATAATATAAATATCTTTCTAAAAAGGACTTTTCTGTATTTTTAAATTTTTTAATTAATGAATCCTATAAAATAATTAAATAATTTTATTTTTATTTTTATTTTTATTTAATTCATTTTTAAAAAGTAAAAGTAATTTTTTATAATCAGGGATAATTTGATATTCATGAGAATATTTTCTAGTATTTAAAATATCATCCCATTGAATAGTTTTTAAATCATTTTTGCTAAATTTAGAAAAAATTTCTTTATTTCCCATTTGTAGAACAGGATTACAAGTAAACTTTGACATGGCAATTTCATAACATTTTTCAGGTTGTAAAATATAATCTAAAAATTTTTCGGATTGATTAATATTTTTATTTTTAAATATAGATGTTATTTCAGTAAAAATTACACCCTGTTTTAATTTATTAATTTTATTTTTTGGAGTGATGCCCATTAAATTATGGAAACCTTCTTTTCTAGCAGGAGAGCATGTATAAGTTCCACCAGATAAATAAAATCGTATGTCTTTTTTATTGAGTTTTTTATTTAAAGTTAAATAATTATTTGAAATTACTTTTGCATTACTTAACCAAAATGCACATAATAATTGAAAATTAATAAATTCTTGTTTGTTTAACTTTTTGAAAGGGTTTATCCCTGCTGCCAGTGAAATATGCATGATATTAAAATCTTCAAATAAGAGAATTCCATATTTATTTTTATTATCTTTAACTAAATGATATCCATTAAGTTCTGCTGAATTTTTTGATATAAGTTTTGAATTTATAACAAAATTAAAACTTCCAAACCTTTGAGCTATACCAATAATCTTATTTTGATCTTTATTTTTTGTCCAACTTGACAGATGATTAAAGCCTGTAATGTAGTCTTCGTACATGCTATTATATTTTAAATAACTTAATTCTTGGATAAGCTTATGTTTCCAAAGAAAATCTCGGATAAAAGCATTATTAATATTGAGTACATCGCATTTTACTAATTTTTTTTTTATTTTATTTGCTATTTCGAAATCAGATATGAAGCTTTTTGATACAATTTTTTGATTAAACTTTCTTAAGTATTTCTTTTGATTATAACCTTCCCAACAATATATTTTCATGATTAAATTTTAAATTAATTATGAAAACTCCTAAAGCTAATAATTTAAAAAAAACATTTAGCTCATTGCCTTTAAAATGGTACTACGATGAAAAGCAATTTCAAAAAGAACTAAATAAAATTTGGTCTCATAATTGGGTTTATGTGTGTCATGAGTCAAGTTTAATAGATAATCTTTCATATAAAACTATAACTATTTCGAAACAAAGCATTCTAATTTTAAAAGATAAAAAAGGGTCTATTTTAGCTTATTTAAATACTTGCAAGCATAGAGGTTCAATTATTTTAGATAACCTGCAAGGTAAACTCAAATCAAATGTATTGGTTTGTCCCTACCATCAATGGTCCTATAGTGCTTCTGATGGATCTCTTCTTAAAACATCATCTAAACCTAATGAAGATTTTGATAAATCAAAATATGGCTTAAAGAAAATTCAATTAAAAATTTGGAATGGACTTATTTTTATTAACTTAAGTTCCAAAAAATCTTTTTCTTTAAAAAAAGTATTTCAGTATTTTGATAAATCTATTTCAAAAATAGATATATCAAAATTTGAATTGGGTTTTACCTGGACTAAAGAAGTTAAATGTAATTGGAAAATTTATTGGGAAAATTATAGTGAATGTTTACATTGTCCAAACATTCACCCTGAACTCTCCAAACTAGTTCCCTTATACCAAAGAAGGTTGGTGGATGTTAAGGATGTCGAGAATTGGAAAATCTTAAAAAAAAATTCTGACCCTAAGTTCCAAGGCGGCTTAAGAAAAGGTGCTGATACTTGGTCATCTGATGGAAGTTCTCAAGGTCATTATATTAAAAATCTTCAAGAGGAAATTCATACTAAAGGTCAGATTTATATTTCTTCTTGGCCTTCAATGTTCTTGGGTGTTTATGGTGATCATATAAGAGTTGTCAGGATACTTCCTTTATTAAATGATAAAATACAATTGACTGCAGAATGGTTATTTCAAAATGAAACACTCCGAGATCCCAAGTATGATATTAAAAATGTCACTGATTTTGGTATATTAG
>ENA-UOXV01002169-UOXV01002169.1-marine-metagenome-genome-assembly--contig:-NODE-2169-length-25958-cov-6.256843_pt1 | contig 25958 bp, 24 predicted proteins | sample MGYA00238165_ERZ766961 | MGnify/ENA primary metagenome ERZ766961 (study PRJEB28924, sample SAMN03173240) | marine metagenome | biome: Marine; feature: Water; material: Subsurface seawater | place: North... | reverse complement strand
TCCCGTTGGGGTCGCCAGAATTTTCCTGACAGATTAGACTGCCGACAACCTGGAGCCATTTGGTTCCGGTGGCTCGCTGTCAGGACCCTGGCGAGTTCATCCCGCCCCGGAAAGCACTGTAACCCCCGTGAGTACGCCCAACCCGATATCCCGTGTCACTGGCGCCTGGCTGCTCCTGCCGGGCAACCTGCGCGGTATCATCTGGATATCCATGGGGACGGTGGCGCTGGCGCTGACCGATATCCTGATCAAGACCCTCGGGCAGACCATCCACCCGTTCGAGCTGAGTTTCTTCCGCTACGCCATCGGCATCACGCTGCTGGCGCCGATCTTCTGGCGAATGGGCCCGGCAGGACTGAAAACCAAAAGATGGGGCCTGCACCTGACGCGGCTTTTTCTCGCGTCGATCGGCCAGACCGGCATCTTTATCGCGGTGGTCAACCTGAAGCTCGCCGATGCGACGGCGTTCTGGTTCTCCAAACCGCTATTTACGACGGTGGCCGCGGTTTTCATTCTGGCGGAACTTGTCTCGCTGCGGCGTTGGCTGGCGACGGTCGCCGGGTTTGCCGGGGTAGTCGTCATGATGCGTCCGGGCGCAGGCGTGGTCGATCCTTACGTGCTGATCGCCATCGGGGCGGCGTTCTCAATGGCCTTTGCCAATATCATGATCCGCCTGATGGCCCCGACAGAACCGCCGAACCGCATTCTGTTCTATTACCACGTGGGTGGTGTCGCCCTGCTGGCGCCGCCGGCCATCTGGGTCTGGCAGACCCCGGTGGGCGCGGAGTGGGGGCTGATCGGCCTGATCGGTGTCGGCACGATGACGGGCATGATCTGTTTCGTCCGGGCGTTTTCGGTTGGCGAAGCGAATGCTATCGGGCCTTTCGAGTATGTCCGGCTGATCTATGCAGGACTGATCGGGTACCTGTTGTTCGGCGAGACGATCGACACCTGGACGCTGATCGGCGGTGCCATCATCGTCGGGAGCACGCTGTTTATCGCGCGCGACGAGGTGCGTAAGCCTTAAGGACGTGCGGAAGGGGGAGGCGCAGAATTAACCCCTTACCGCCTCCTGCGGCACGTCCGGATCGGCATAGGCACGGATCCAGTGCTGGATCGTCTCCATGCATACCGGGTCCAGATCGTGGCGCGGTTTGGGGTCGTAATCCCAGTTTTTGAATTCATCCGTGCCGCGCACCAGCGTCGCCGAGCGACGGTCGAGGACGCATTTCACGCGGGTCGGCATGAAGGTGAACGACATGCCCATGCGCCGGTCGTCGGTGACGTTGGGCCCCGACGCGTGAAGTTGTCTTTCGTGGTGCATCGAAAACTGTCCGGCCTTCAGCGGCATCAGCACGGCGTCGTCCTCGTTCAGACCCGCGATGGTCTGGCCGCGCGACAGCAGGTTGTTCTCTTCATAGGTCTCGACATGCTGCTGGTCGGGCCATTTGTGGCTGCCGGGCAGCACTTTCATGCAGCCGTTTTCGGGCGTCGCATCGGTAAAGGCGAGCCACAGCGTAATTACGTCATGCGGGTCGAGCCCGTAATAGGCGGAATCCTGGTGCCACGAGACGAACTTGCCGTCCTTCGCGTCTTTGAACCAGAAGGTCGACAGGTAGAGCAGGATATCCGGGCCGATCAGGTCTTCGACCGCGTCGAGAATTTTCGGATGATGGGCGATGTCTTCGAGCCACTTGAAGGCGAGGTGGCATTTGATACGGATATACTCGTCGATCGGCCCGTCGACGGAGGCTTCGAATTCTTCGAGCTTGCGCCGGCACTCGGCGGCTTCGTCGGTTGTCAGGCAGTCGAACGGGGTGACGTATCCATCATTCCAGAACTGCTCGACCTGTGCCTCGGTAAGACTATTGGGCATTTCGGTTCTCCTGCCGTTAGGGTTGCCAGACGGTTACCTGTACCGGCGTCGGATTGTAATCGTTGACCGGGTTGTTGATCTGCGGGCAGTTTGAAATCACTGCCAGCACGTCACTGTCGGCGCGCAGGTCGACATAATCACCGGGCTTGGAGATGCTCGGGCCCATGTCCATCTGGCCGTCGGCGCTGACGGGTACATACATGAAGAAATTGATGTTCGCCGCCATGTCGCGCTTGCCCATGCCGACCTTGGCCATCTCGGCAAGAAAGTTCTCGCGGCAGCCGGTCTGGTTGTCGACGTCGTAGCGGAACTTGTTCAGCTCGGCCGAGCAGCACCCGCCGATGGTGTCGTGCGATCCGCAGGTGTCGGCGGTGATGGTCATCAGCGGTGTCAGCCCGACGGAATAAAAGGTTGTACCGGTGGTCAGAAAGATGCCGGTCTCGTTGATTTTCATCGTGTCGGCCGCGGCGTAGCGATCCTCATGGTCGTGGGCGTTCCAGCACAGGAAATCGACCGCCTGTTTTCCGTGCAGGTCGATGATGCGCATCATCTCGCCCTTCTTGATAACACGGCTCCAGCCGGCCCGGGCGGCAATGGTTGTGTCCTCGACAATGGTGCCGTGGATATCGGGGGGAAGGGCGGTCATGTTCTGCATCTCCGTTGAATACTATTGGTCTGTTTGTCGATTTTACCCGAACAGGGCCGTCGCCGCCTTCACATAGCGGTCGGTAAATTCACGCGGCAGGTTATGGCCGCAATTTTCGATCAGTTCCACGGTGGCATGGGGAAGGCGTTCGCCGAGTTTAACAGTCGTGAGTTCCGCCGGGCAGGGGTGATCGTGCGTGCCGTGGACCATCGAGATTTTTTTATCCGACAGCGCCGCGAGTTCTGCGTCGGTGACGACACCGGAATCCAGATAGCGCTGGCGCGGCGGCGCGAACATGTTGCCGAAATACTCGGCGTAACCGTCCTGCGCCAGAAGATCCCAGCGGCCCTCGATCATGCCGTCGGTGACGGCAGACGGATCGAACATCATGTTCTCCATCGCGGCACGCAGTTCCGCCCGGTCGGCGGGCAGGGACCAGAACATATCGAGCGCCTCGGTCAGCGGGTAGGGAGCACCAACGGTGCTGCTGGTCAGTACATGGGTGACCTTATCGCTGACAGCCGCGATTTTCAGCGCCAGCGCGCCTCCGAGCGAATGTCCGGCAACACCGCAGGGGCCGTCGGGAAGCGTGTCGAGCAGCGCAAGACCCTGGCGGACCCAGAGTTCGACATCGAACAGCGGCGCATCCGTCTTGCGCGCACTGTCGCCGAAGCCGATCAGGTCGGTCGCGAACAGGTGATAGCGATCGGCCAGCGGCGCCATCGCGGGTTCAAAATTGCCCATGATCGATGTGCCGGGACCGACACCATGCATCATTAAAACAGGAAAGCCGCTGCCGCCTTCCCAGTAATGAACGTCGTATCCTTCAACTTTGGTCGTGCGGCTTTCAATCGTCATCGAGATAATCCTTCAGATCCTGTTCGAACCAGTCTTTTGGCCATGTGCGTTCGAAATCCGCCGGGTTGAGGCGGCTTTTTATGGTCGCGTCGATACCGAGCTTGCCGTTTACCCGGTTGAACGCGTCGCCGGGGATCGGCGTGCCGGACGGATCGCCCGGATGGCCGCGTGTCTTGTTGACCACGACCATATCTTCCGCCGGATTGCAGCGCGTGGCAATCGCATGATAGACCGCGCCAGGGTCGTCGATATCGGTATCGTCGGAGATTGCGACGGCAAGTTTACCGTTGTTCAGCGGCGTGCTCATCATCATCAGCAGGGCATCGCCGATCACGCCCTCACGTGGCGCACCATTGACCTGGAGGACGCACGACATCGCACCGCCCCAGGTCGGGAAGCGGACGTCCTTCACGTCGATGCCCATTTCGGACAGCCGCGTATAGAGCAGCGCTTCATGACATAGTCGCGGCAGCACCTGGTGGTCGGTTTCCGGCACCGTCTGCACGGCACGGTAGATCGGCCGGTCCTTGCGCATCATGATGGCGGTGAACTTCACGGTGGGCTGCGGGACCCTGGCAGGGATGTGATACATCTGCGGGTTGGGGCCGCAATCCATCATTTCCATATCGCCGACCTGCAGCAGTCCTTCGATCACGATCTCGGCTTCTGCCGGGACCATCATGTCGATGGTTTCACACGGTACGAACTCAACATCCTGGTCGAGAATGGTGCCGAACATGTCGGTCTCGCCCCACGAATCCATGTGAATTCCGGCGAAATTGCCCATGATTTCAAACGCGGGCGGTAGCCCCGCGACATAGGCGATGGGAATTTCTGTGACGCCCATTGCAATATATTTCTGGAAGATCACGGCAGTGTCGCGCGATATGAACAGGCTGAAGCCTTCATTCGGGCCTGTCATCGTCGTCAGCGCGTTCATGACGTTATAGCGGCCGTTCTCCGGGTCCTTGACGAAATTCATGCAGGTCATCATCGGGTTCGGGTCGGCATCCGACTGGTAGCAGATCGGCAGCTTGGTGACGTCGACATCGTCTCCGGTGAGGATGACCTCGCGGACCGGACCTGTGCGTACGTTGATGACGCCGCGGGGCGGTTGACGCAGGCGATGGGCGAGGGTTTTCAGGAAGTCTTCTTCGGCGACGCCGAGGGCGCGGGCCTGCAGATTACGGTGTTTGACCAGCATGTCGACCACGCGGTAGCCGGGTTTACCGATGATGTTCTCGAACACGATCGGCCCTTCGCTTTGCGCTGATAGCGCGCCGATATGTTCGACCGCGACCGGTTTTTTTATCACCGTAACGACATCCGAATTGGTCTCGAGCCAACTTCTAAGATCTTTGTCGACGGTAAAGTTCTGGCCTTCTGTCGGTTCGGGTGCGGCTGGGAAGTCGGGTTTGCCGCGGGGCGGGAGATACATGTCGGTTCCTAATACGTCAGCGGGCGAAAGGCGCTGTAGCGGTGGTCAGATAACGGCGATGGCGTTGATTTCGATCATGCAGCGCGGGTCCGTCGCGAGCTGGACGATCTGGACGGTTGTTGTCGCCGGTTTGGCGTCACCGAAATATTCGGCCCAGACCGCATTCATGGAATCCTGATCGGACAGGTCGGTCACGTAGCGCGACGCGTTGACGATGTCATCGAACGTAGCACCGATGGCGTCGAGCCCTTTTTTAAGGTTCTCCAGCGCGGCCCGTGTCTGGCCTTCCATGTCAGTCGGCATGGAATCGAATTCTTCGGGCCGATGTGGATGGTGATGATAGACCGGCGCCGCGGTCACGCCGGCAAGATGCACGTGAGAGCCACCGGTTACCTTGATGGCGGGCGCATAAGGCATCCACATGTCCGGCGCATCCGGCCAGTGGATATGTTCGATTTTCTTGGTCATCGTCGTCTCCGCAATATGTGATATGCGGAGTGTGGAATTTCTGCCGCCGTCGCGCAAGCGCAACGGATCAGGCCCAGTGCATCAAGCGGTGCCGTTATTCCGGCTGGCGGTGGAAGGGGCGGAGTATCGTTGTCCGGAGGAGGGCGGTCAGGCGGCTTTCACCTTCGTGAGGAATTCGTTGACCGCACCGCGCAGGACGTCTGCCTGAGTATTGAGCTCTTTCGTTGCCTCCAGCACGCCGGTTGCAGCGCCACCCGTTTCGGTCGCCGCCTGCGTGACGCCGGCAATATTGCTGGACACCTCCTGCGTACCGGTAGAGGCGCTCTGAACGCTACTGGCTATTTCGTTTGTCGACGCGCCCTGTTCCTCCATTGCGGCAGCGATGGCGGTTGATATCCCATCGACCTTGGCAATCGTCTCACTGATGGAGCCGATGGCCTCCACGGCGTGATTTGTCGCGCCCTGGATTTCCGATATCTGGCTGCCGATTTCGTCCGTGGCTTTCGCGGTTTGGTCTGCGAGTGATTTAACCTCTGTCGCGACGACGGCGAATCCCTTGCCGGCTTCACCGGCGCGCGCTGCTTCGATCGTGGCGTTCAAGGCCAGCAGGTTGGTCTGGCTGGCGATATCGTTAATCAGATCAACGACCTCGCCGATCTTGCTCGCGGATACGGCCAGACCCTGGATGCGTTCATTTGCTCGTTCGGCATCCTCCACGCCCTCGCGCGCAATCCGGGCGCTTTCGTCGACCTGGCGGGTAATCTCTGCGATGGATGATGATAGTTCCTCTGCCGCGGCAGCAACGGTTTGCACATTGGAAGATGCCTGGTCAGAAGCCGAAGCGGCAGCGCTTGATTGCTGGGACGTTTGCTCTGCTGTTGTCGACATGGTCTGGGCCGAGGCCTGCATCTGCGAAACGGCGCCGGCGAAATTTTTCAGGACCCCGTTCACAGTGGCTTCGAATTCAGCGGTTATCTCTGCCAGCATATCGGCCCGTTCAGAGGCTATCCTGGCATCCTGGGCCGATTTTTTGGCGAGGTTCGAATCCGTTTCAGCTTTTTCCCGGGCAGCCTCTTCGCGTTGTGCGACCTGTTCGCGTTCCAGCTTTGATCGCTCCTCGGCCATCGTTTCTGCCTGGATGACAGATTGCTTGAAGCTTTCGAGTGCCTCGGCCATGTCGCCGATTTCATCGCTTCGGCCCTTTGCCGGCACGGGCGTATCCTTTTCTCCCTCCGCGAGCCTTGTCATTGCAGAGGTCATCCGGGCTATGGGGCTGGAAAGCGTCCGGGACAGGAAATAACCGCAAATTCCGATCAGAAGCATTGCGATACCGGCGATGACGAGCAACTCGTTGCGGAGCCTGATAATCGGGGCATTGATTTCGGCATTTGCCATCTGTGTTACGAAGGCGAAGCGAACGCCTTCAAAATCAAGCGGGGCGTAGGCGCCTGTCATTTGGCGGCCATCAGCATCTGTCCAGACTTCGCGACCGCTTTTTCCGGCGAGAGCGTTCTGGACTGCCGGTGTATCAACGCGGCGTTTAAGGATCGAATTTTCGGCGAACCGTGTATCGTTTCGAACAAGCAGGTCCTTGCCGACGATGAGTGATTCCCCGGTTTCTCCCAAGCCGGTCGCGAGGCCCATGATCCGGTTGATGCGGTCAATGGGCATCTGCATTGCGATAACGCCGAGAAGCTGGCCGTCGACATCGGTAACGGGGGCGGAGATGAAGCTTGCGGGGGACCCGTTGCGGGCGGCGTAGGGGCTGAAATCGAAAAAGGCGAGTGATCCTGCCTTTTCGAGCTCGGCTGCCTTTCGGAAAGCATTCCCGAGATCCGTGTCCTTGAATGCGCCTTCCTCCAGGTTGGTGGCGTAGTCGCTATGCTTGCGCACCGAGTAGACGAGGTTCCCTTCCAGGTCGAGCAGGAAGATATCCGCGTATGCGCGTTCCTGGCGGAATTGGCGGAACCAGGGGTGAAACTGCTTGTGAATTTCGCTGTACTGGCTTCCGTCCTCGGCAAAGTCGAGCTGTTCTTTTTTGTCCGCGGGAAGTGCGCTGCCGCTGGAATATGCTTTCTGAAGCTTTTTCGTCTGTTCTTCGCCGAGCCCGGCCCAGGCTGCGGAAAATTGCAGGCTCGCCTGCTGCACCGTCTCACTGCTGGCCAGTGTGCGGATATCCTGGCGAATTGAATCGAGGTAGTCCTCGATGGTCGTTTTCCGGATTTCGGTGAGCGCCAGGATTTTGCCGTTTTCGACCGTGTGCAGTTCTTTACTCGCGGTAAAATAGCTGGCGGTCCCGATGGAAACGGCGGTCAGCAGGACAGATGCCGTGATCAGCGATGTCAGTTTTGCGCTCATACCGAACCAGGTTCGTGCGCGTTTTTTCGGTGTTTCTTGTTTTATTTCAGGCGTTTGATCTGCTCCGATCTCGGAGGCGGGCGGGCTATCCGGCGACATTTTTAATCCGTTCTATCTGGTGCTGCGGGACTAAATAGAGAAGCTCTGCTTTTAGATAGTTTCGGATAAAAGATTATTAACAGCTCGTATTGGTTGTAGCGAATATTGTAAATGTTTGTTTCTGGTTTAGACTTCGATCAGCGTTAAACCCGGGAATGAGAAAGGGCGGCCCGATGGGCCGCCCTGATCCTTGGGGATAGGTCGTGGCGACGATCAGGCAGCTCGGACCTGTTCGAGGAAGTCGTCAACCGCGGTTCGCAGAACCTGGCCCTGTTCCGACAACTGTCGTGCCGAACTCAGAACTTCTGTCGCTGTCTCACCGGTCCTTGCTGCGGCGTCGGTGACACTGCCGATATGGCTGGAGACCTCCTGAGTTCCGGTCGCCGCGTTCTGAACACTCTGTGCAATTTCGCTGGTTGAAGTACCCTGTTGGGTAACAGCAGCCGAGATGGATGAGGCAATACCGCTGACCCGGTCGATCGTCGTCGAAATCCCGCCGATAGCGGCGACAGCACCGGTGGTTGCTGCCTGGATTTCGGATATCTGCGCACCGATTTCTTCCGTTGCCCGTGCGGTCTGATCGGCAAGCGATTTAACCTCTGTTGCAACGACCGCGAAGCCCTTGCCGGCTTCTCCGGCGCGCGCCGCTTCAATCGTGGCGTTTAGCGCCAGAAGATTGGTCTGACTGGCGATATCGTTGATCAAGCCGACGACCTCGCCGATTTTTTCAGCCGCTGCCGCAAGGCCCTGAACTTCTTTATTGGTACGCTCTGTCTCGGAGACAGCTTCGCTCGTGATCCGCGAGCTTTCGTCCACCTGACGTGCGATCTCGCTGATCGAGGCGCTCAATTCCTCCGCCGCAGCCGCGACGGTCTGAACGTTGCTCGTAGCCGCCTGAGAAGCGGATTCAACAGCGGCCGTTTCTTTGGATGTCTTCTTGGCGGTGCCGGACATTTCTTCGGCGGATTGCTGCATGTTGGCAGCAGAATCGTTGAACACCTTGAGGATTTCGCTGACCTTTGCGTCGAATTCACGGGACAGCTGGGTAATCTGCTCGGCACGGGCTGAATTTACCCGGGCTTGTTCTTCCTGTTCCTCGGCGCGCTTTCGCTCCGCTTCCATTTGCTGTTCTCGGGTTTTCTCTCTCATCTCGCGCTGTTTTTTCTCGTTCTCGGCGGCTTCGGTTGCAAGACGACTGTTTTCGATAGCCTTTTCCTTGAAGACTTCGACGGCACGCGCCATTTCGCCGACTTCGTCCTTGCGACTGGCGGCCGGGATGTCGATAGACGTATCGCCTTCAGCCAGTTTCGACATAACGCCGACGAGGCTGTTGACGGGGCGCCGGATGCTTCGGGTGACTGTCATTGAGATCAGAAACAGGAGTACCTGCAGAACAAGCTGCAGGATGATCTGCTGCATAGCGCGCTCTTGGATCACAGCATCGAGTTTGTCGGTGTAAACACCTGTGCCGATTATCCAGCTCCAGGGATTGAAACCTATGACATAAGTCTGCTTATGAACGGGGTCTGCACTTCCTGGTTTCGGCCAGTAATAATCGACAAAGCCTGAGCCATTTGCGCCCACGATCTTGATAAACTCGGCGAAAAACATTTTGCCATTTGGATCTTTGGTTCCGCTGACGTCCTTGCCGTTCATTCCGGGATTGGTCGGATGCATGATCATTCGTGAGGTCATGTCACTGATCCAGAAATATCCGTCGCCGGAATAGCGCATCTTCGAGATAGCGGCCATGGCCCCCTTTTTGGCCTGATCTTCGGAAATCTCGCCGCTCTGTGCCCGCGTTTGATAGCTTTCGACAACACTTAACGCCATCCGCGTGAGATGTTTCAGTTCAGCGTTGCTCTGGGCCTTGAGGCCGTTCGTCGTCTCATAAATGGTGATCGCTGAGAGGGTGATGAGTCCGATAGCGGCGACAATGTTGAGGAGGTAGAGCCTTTTGGCGATGGAAAGATTACCGAAAAATTGCATGCCTTATAGTCCTATCGGATTGCTTGATATTGGATTCAGCCGTTACCTAAGGAGTTGAATAGAGGGCAAATAGAAATTTTTCGTAAATTTTAGCCGAATTCGCCCAAACGGAGGCTCAGGAAGCGGATTTTTTTCCGCTTAGCCATTTTACAGCAGTGACTGCCATAATGACGATTGCTGCGCCGAGAAGTTGCCGCTCGGACAGTGCCTGTCCCAGCAGAATGAAGCCCAGCGCAATACTCGCAATAGGCTCGAGATTCATGACCAGCGAAGCCCGGACCCCGCCAACCCAGGCGATACCGGCAAAAAATGTCGCCACGGCAATTGTATAGAACAGGGGAACGGCAATCAGACCGATCCAGCCGCGGTCCGTCTGCGGAAGAGAAAAATCGCCTGCAATCAGGCTGATCACGACAAATATCAGGGCGCCCGATATATGCATGTGGACTGTGACCGCGCGGGAGTTGTCGGTCTGGAGAATTTTTGCACTCAGCAGGATAACGCAGGTCATGAAAAGCGCGGCGGCGGCGGCGAGCGCCATGCCGAATATGCTGACAGTTGCGCCGGTATCGCCAAGAGCAAGGGCAAGCCCGCCAAAACTGCCAATCAGGCCGATGAAGATACCCCGGTTGAGCGTTTCCTGGCGCATCAGCCAGGCGCCAAGGGCTGTTAACACCGGATACAGGTAGAAAATCAGGACGGCGAGACCCACCGCGATATGGTCGAAGGCGGCCATCAGGCAGTATGACATGACCGCCTGGAGCACCCCGAGGGCGAGCGCTGCGTTGCGCTCTCTGCGGGCCAACAGGATCGAACGTCCTGTGACCAGCATGAGGATCGTGAGGGCGATCAGCGCGAGGGCCATCCGGATTGTGATCAGCGTCAGCGGTGTCGTTCCGCCTTCGTATGACAGGACAGCGAAGACGTTATTGCCGGCAAACGCGAGAGCCGCGATCACAACAATAAGATAACCAAAGAATGGAAAAGGTGCACCCATGGGCCATTTCACCCCTTTGGGCGGGCCCGGGCAATGGCATAAATGGCTATCTCTCGAATCGCGCGATCCGAGGGGGGAAGGGCAGGCAGGCCGCTCTAACAATTGTCAGGAAATTTCTTGTCTTAGTTCCTGAATCCGTCGCCAGCGTGCCTGCGTATCCGTCAGGAACGACAGATCGATACGCGGTGGTTCAACGGTGGTGACGCAGGAATCGATGATGCCGATTCCGTTGATGAAGATGGTGACTTCCTCGCCGGCCAATGGCGTGATGACGTCTGCATATACGGTCATGGTGGTTGTTGTCAGCCGCGATACACGCGTGGTGACGCCGCGGCCGTTATAGACAATGACAGCTTCGGATATGTCCGTCGGGCGATCGCTTGGCAGCAAAACAACACCATTGGTAATGAAGCGATGAATATCGCGCCAACGGTTTAATCTTCGGTGAAGGCAGGCACAAAAAAACCCGGGACGATGCCCGGGTTTTTTCTGTTCGCCTGAAGGGGGTCAGGCGGAATGCTGTTTGCGCCGACGGTGCAATGCCAGTCCGGCAAAACCGAAACCGAAGATGATAAGCGCTCCGGATTCCGGGACCTCGGTGGTGGTGGTCGGGGGAATATATGTTCCGGTAAACAGCCAATCGCTTGAATACACATGGCCGCGAGGCGCGTCACCGGTTTCCCAATGATTGAGCCAGCCCCAACCGACAAATGTCTCCGGGCCGCCAAAGCCTGGATGTGTGCCGAGGCGATGGTCGTCAAAATTGTTGAATTTGAAGGAGAAACCGTTGCTTTCCTGGTCCACCATGGTGAATTCGTCGCCGGCATTCGCGCCGGTCCAGATGCTGCCAAGGCCGGCTGCAAGGGTAAGAGTACCGGAGTTGCCGGTAACGACGTTCTGATCGTGGCCGGTCGTCTGGAGCCCGACATCTGCGATATCAGTGCCAATCGTTCCGCTGCCCGTGGTGATGAGATTCTGCCGGTAGGTGAAGTCGATGTCGACAAAACCGGAATTATTCGTATCCCAGGTGGACCCGGTATCGATACCGCCAAAGGCGCGTCCATGAATACGCACCGAATTTGCCTGGTCGTCATAGAGCAGGGTCATGCCCGTCCCCGGCGTGTTGAAGCTGAATGTGAATTCGTTGCCGTTGCCTCCGTACAAACCGTCAAGACGCAGACCATATTCAGGATTAGCCTGATTGCCGTCGGGATGGTCGTTCAGGGCGTACTCGAATATTGTAGCCGAGGCGGAGGAGGGCGTGAGATTGGTCACGCCGAAGATGCATGCCGATGCTGCGATGGCGTATACCGCGGGCCGGGATTTTCTGAGGGTGATTTCAAACAGGTTGGACATCATGATCTGTTTCTCTCTGGCTTGAATTGCGGCGTCTGCAGGATCTGCTTTCGACCGCTCTCAGCCCTACCCCATGCAATTTCCGTGCCAAACAGGAATATCTATATAATTCAGGCTGGTATAGTTAACCAATTTGAGCCGCTGATTGAATCTGTAAAAAAAACCGACAGTTGCGTTCGGACGCATTACCACACTCGTCCAGGTAATCGGTCCGTCATGAAAATAGATTTTTCTATTCACATAACCTATTGATGTTATTTATTTAATTGAAATATCCAGGGTGCCGACACCTGATATTCTGCCCGCGAGATTGTCTCCGGGGACGACTGCTTTGGGGCCCTTCGGGGTTCCGGTGAAAATAATGTCGCCGGCGCGCAGCGGCGCGTAGCCGGAAAGCCGGGAAACGATATCTGCAGTTTTCCAGATCAGTTGATTGATATCGCCGTGCTGGCGTGTCTCTCCATTGACTTCAAGAACGATATCTCCGGCATCCGGATGCCCGATTTCTGCCGCTGGGTGCAGTAATCCGACAGGGGAGGCGCCGGCAAAACTCTTGCAGAGGTCCCAGGAATGGTCGTTCGCTATACAGTCATGCATTACGTCGCGCCGGATCATGTCGAAGCCGACGGCATAGCCGTAAACATGTTCGAGTGCTTCTGACGGGGCTATATCTGTGCCGTCGCGCCCGATCGCGACGACCATTTCGATTTCTGGGTCGAGATGCCGGGTTGCGGCCGGGTACGCCAGGGTACCCCCATCCGCGAGGAGCGAGTCGGTCGGTTTCAGTGAAATTCCGGGTACGCTGCCGGTTGATCCTCCCAGCCCGGTTTCGGCCGCATGGTCTGCATAGTTTCTGCCGATCGTGTAGATGCGTCGAACGGGAAATGTGTGGTCGCTGTTTGCAATTGCGATACTGGGCGGGGCCCATTCGGGTATTACAGATGTCATTGGATTCCCGGGGTGGTTGAGAGCTCGGTTTTCATCATTGGATTTCAGCCGTTTATCGCGAATTAGTCTGATTTTATATGCACTTTAGCTGCAATTCTCATTTAACGGAAAATTTAAGAAACACCCCCATGATGAATGGGCAATTAAAGGGATTTGTCAGGCGATATTTATGCCAGACACTAAAAACTATGGCGGAGCGGTTAATGTTCCCTCGGCCGGCGATAGCCGGCGCGAGCCCTTTGACGCGCCCGTATTTGCGCAGAGCGCGGCTCCGACGCCCGACAACCGGCGGATGCTGGAAAAGATAGTTGCAAGAAAATTCGGCGATGTAGAGCGCTACCGTCTGGCTACCGAAGGATCTCAGGACGGGATCTGGGACTGGGATGTCGGGACCAACGCACTGTATCTTTCCCGCCGTCTGAAAGAGATGCTGGGCTACGCAGAAAGGGACATCCCCGACAGCATAGATGCGTGGTCTGCTCTGATTCACCCAGAGGACCTGGGAATTCACCGTGAATCGATGATCGCGCATCTAAAAGGTCAAAGCGATTACTACGGGGCGGAATTGCGGGTAAAACGGAAAGACGGAAGCTGGTCGTGGCTCTATTTGCGCGGCAGCGGCGTCAGAGACGAAAGTGGCCGGGTATATCGGGTCGCGGGTGCGATATCCGACATCACGGAACGCAAGGAAGTTGAAGATGCCGGGGCGGATGCCGAGGCCCGTGCGCGTCGTGCACAGGACAGACTTGCTGATGCTATTAATGTATCTGCTGACGGGTTTGCTCTTTTCGATTCAGACGACATCCTCGAGAAAGCGAATGAGAAGCTGGCAGCTGCTTTTGGAGAAAGCTCGAGGGGGATACATACAGGTATTCGTTACGCCGAATTGATCGCCATTCTTGCCGAGACAATCGTCCTGGATCACGACGGTGAAAATTCAACAACCTGGTTCGACGGTCAGATGGCGTATCACGCTTCGCCCGAGGGGAGCGTCGTTATTCAGACGTCGGCAGGGCGCTGGTATAATCTGACCGAGCGTAAAACCGCCGACGAGGGCACGGTTCTTATGCTGAGCGATGTGACCGCGATGAAGCTGACAGAACAGGATTTGCAGAACCGGGTACAGGAGCTTCAGGCGGCGAAAGAGGTTTCCGACAGGCAGTCCGAGCAGCTTCAGTCACTTGCACAGCAGTTTGCTGAGGCAAAGGAAGAAGCCGATGCCGCGAGCCGAACAAAGAGCGAGTTTCTGGCAAATATGAGCCACGAACTGCGAACTCCGCTGAATGCCGTGATGGGGTTTTCGGAGGTGATCAAGAACGAGTTGTTCGGACCCGTCGGTGTCGCCCAGTATAAGCAATACGCGGATGATATATATGATTCCGGGGCGCATTTGCTGTCGATCATCAACGATATTCTGGATCTGTCGAAAGTAGAGGCCGGCAAGTTCGACCTTAACGAAACCGAGATTCAGGTGCCGGAGCTTTGCCGTTCGGTGATTCATATCGTCAAGGGCAGGGCGGATGAAGCCGGCATCACGCTGATCAGGCGACTACCGGAAAATCCGCCATACCTTCTGGCCGATCCCCGGTCACTCAAGCAGATGCTGTTGAACCTGATGTCGAACGCGATCAAGTTTACGACATCCGGCGGAACCGTCGATCTCGTGGCGTCAATTGGTGCCGATGGCGGTTTCCAGTTCGATATTCGCGATACCGGTGTGGGTATTTCTGCGGAGAATTTTGACAGGGTTCTGTCGCCCTTCGGTCAGGTGGATACAGCCCATGCCCGGGATCATCAGGGGACAGGGCTGGGATTACCTCTGGTCAAGGCGTTTATCGAGATGCATGGCGGTCGGATAGAGATCGTAAGCGAGGTCGATGAAGGTACAACGGTCAGCTTGTTCTTCCCGCCCGAAAGGACGCGCACCAGCTGATACTGTCGGTCTGCAACCCGTTTCTAACCCCGGGCGAAGCCATCAGGTGGGCTTCAGTGCCCCCTTGATGATCTTGCGCGTGGGTGTCAGCGGCATCCGTGCCACGATTTCCAGTTTTTCCGGCCACTTCATCTTGGCAATATCGTTTTCTTCGAGCCAGGAACAGATTTCTTCAAGTGTGAGAGAATTGTCGGGCTGAAGCTCGACATAGACACAGGCTCGTTCCCCCAGGACATCATCGGGGATCGGTGCGATTGCAGACATGAGTACGGCGGCGTGCCGGTCGATGACGGCTTCAATATCGACGGGATTAATCTTGATACCGCCGCGATTGATCAGGTCCTTCGCGCGCCCTGTAATCTGAACGCTTCCATTCGCATCACGACAGGCAAGGTCACCGGTTTTGAACCAGCCGTCACCGGTGAAAGCGGTTCGGTTGGCATCCGCATTATTGAAATACCCGGCAATTACCGAGCATCCCCGAATTTCAAGTTCGCCTTCTTCACCGTCCGGAGCGATATCTCCGTTCTCCAGCACCATGCGGGCCTCAAAGGTCGGTGTTGTGCCGCCGAGTGTTTCGCACCGTATGTCAGCCGGGCCGTCAAACGGCGTATGCAGCCCCATGAAGCATTCAGTCATGCCCCACATCTGGCCGACAGCGCCGTTAGGCATGGCTTTTTCGAGCGCATAGGCGACGTCCGGGGGGCAGGCCGATCCGGAAATCGTTGCGATGCGGATAGAGGACAGGTCGCCGCTATCCAGGTGGCCGGACTTCATACAGGCGGCCACATGGGCGGGGGCGACGAAGACCACTGTCGGTTTCCCGTTTTCAATCAGGTCGATCAATCCGGGCGGGCTAAAGGCAGGCATTAACAGGCTTGTCGCGCCGGCCATCAGGGTGAAGTTCAGCACGCACAATCCGAATGCATGCGTGAACGGAGGGCCACCCAGAACGACATCGTCCGCTGTCAGGCCGTAGATGGGCGCGGCAATACGATTATTGGCCAGCATCGTCTGATAGCTGTGAACCACGGCTTTAGGGGCGGATGACGTGCCGGAGGTGAAGCAGAGTATTGCAGGGTCAGAAGCGACCGGCGCATTTTCTATCGCGTGCGACGTACCGTCTTCGATCAAGGAACGAAGCGACAGAGCATTGTCGGGGGCATCACCGGTGGCGACGATCACGTGTTCAAGCGTTGTAACCTCGTCCCGCAGCGCGAGCATCGTTGCCGGCGCGTCATAGTTTTCTGCCGCGTCGGCGCAGATGATTGCTCGGGCGCAGGCATGTTCGAGCAGCGGTTTCATTTCGCCGGCGCGGTAGGGCATATGCATCGTCGATAGAACACCGCCCATCATCAGGACGCCGAAATATGCCGTGGTGAATGCCGCCAGGTTGGGGAGCTGGATCGCGACGACGTCGCCTTTCTGTATACCGATATCGAGAAGGCTGTTGGCCAGGCGCCGTGCGCTGTCACGTTGCTCGGCGTAGGTCAAAATTCCGTCCGGGCCGCGAACGGCAATGGCATCGGGGGTCTTGTCGGCCCATTTATCCAGCCAGGAGCTAACGGTATCGCCGTTCCAGTGACCGAGTTTCAGGTATTTGCTCGCGCTGCGCGGATCGAAATCAAGCGCTTTGCGCAGCGCGATCGCTTCCGGCCGAAATGTAAATCTTTCGGGGTGCGGCACGAACCGCTCTGTCCTGAAACGTTTTCCGCCGCCCAGGTCATATAGCCGGTGATAGTTGTGCCGGTTGAAGCGGCGACGTTCCATGATGGTGCGGATATAGGTTACCTGATCATGCGTGAGGCCGAGTTTCCGGGCGATCTCGACGTCCGATATCCCGGCTGCCTCTTTCTGTTTTTCTATTTCTTCCCAGTTCAGTTCCCGGACCGGGTCGCCGCGCCGGATCTGCAGGTTATGGCTGAGATCGAAGATCGTATCGCCATAGGTCTGGATCATCTCTTCCGACATACCGACCTGGCTGCGTTTGAGGCCCCGTGTCATGCGTCGTCTCCCTCGGCGGCCATCCGCGTTTCGTAACGCCGGATCGGATCTGCCTGGGGTGATTGGTTGGCAATCGGGCAGACCCGCATGCATTCGAAACACTGGCCGAGAAGGCCGCCGGAGCCGACCGAGAGCTTGTACCAGAGGATCTTGTTCTCCGCGTCGAACAATAGGTCTTCGCGTTCTTCTTCATCCTCTGCGCGGATCGCATCCGCGAGAACGCCGGGGACGGATTCAAACTGCTGGGTCATTTCTGCGCAGGACGCCATGTCGTAGCGCATTTCAGCCTGGTTGCCGTCCTCGTCGATATCGCCGGACAGGCACTGGACCGGGCAGAATTTCATGCAGGGTGTCTGGCCGGTTTTGCGGAACAGGTCGACACAGGATGTGGTCGGGCAGGGGTTTTCCTGCATCGGCGGATCGGGTTCGAGTTCCAGCTCGGTGAAGATCGACGCAAAATACATGTAGCCGAATTCGGGGTGGAGAAGGATATCGCCGGCAAGTGACCGTGCGCCTATCCCGGCCAGTTCTGCATGCAGTTTAAGGCTCTGGAACGGTACACGCGGGCCGGCCTCGGTATCCATATCCGGCGGGCAGTAGATGGCGCGTTTCCCGAACTTGTTTTCGATCAGAAAGGCAGCGCCGTAAGCAATGGTATAGGCGCGGACTTCGGTGGATCCGAAATAGCCGAGTGCCTTGGCCGGTATATGCCAGGCTCCCTGTGTTTGGCCACCGACCCCGAGGGAGATCACAGATTTTGCGCGCGGCCACATATCGCTCGGCCGATGACCTTCGGGCGCGATACGTTCGATTGCCTTGATGTCTGCGACACCGGCGACAAGAGCGCCTTTTTTCAGGCAATAATCGAGTATCGTCTTTTTGGCGGCTGCCGGATCGATATCGTTTTTTACGGCCATGATTATTCCTGAACTACAATATTTGCATCTTCGAGCGTGACTAATTTATCGTCAAAAACCAATGAACGCACACCCCGCAGTGAACAACGTCCGCAGGAAGATTGTCAAAACCACGTACCGCTATATGTGACGGCGTCGGCACCGAGCCCGAGCTTGAACCGGGCGAGGCCGGGGGCACGGGCATCCATACCGCCAAGGTCGAGCCATTTGACGCCTGTTTCGCGCAGTTGGAGCAGACCCTGCCATAACAACAGATGAGCGGCGTTACGCTCGCGGCCGAGACTGGTGGTCCAGGACAGGTAATAGGTTGCGCTGTTGCCATGGCGTAGAAACAACGTCGCGGCGATGACGTCGCCATGGTCTAGGGCCTGAAGCAGAAACGTGTCTTTTTTGAATGTTTCCGCGATGCGCCGGACCAGGATCCCGGAAGGGCCGCTGTATTTCTGCGCGCGTCGATCTTTCAGGTAGCCGGCGATGAACGTCTCGATTTCGCGTGGGCGGCGATCGTCGCGTATTTTCGGGGCATCCGCTTCCGCCTGTGCCAGGGCATTGCGCCAGTTTCCCCGAAGGTTTGCGCGAAGGACGTCCGGTTCAGGCTGGAGGTCCAGCCACGCCGTAGTGTACCCGTTTGTCATCATGCGCTTGCCGATAGGACGCATGGAATCCGCACCACCGAGGACGTCGGGCATCCAGAAGAGCAGATTGCGCGACAGCCGGGGATATTCGGTGCGGAGAGCCCGTGCAAATTGTGGCAGCAATTCCGGGGTAGTGGAGACCGGTCCGCGTGTCAGCCGAACCAGGTTGAACCCTGCGGGAAGCTTGCGCTCCGCCGTCTGGATGGTCGCCACGGGGGAACCTTGGGCAATTATGGTTGCGCGCCGTATCTCAACCTTTGAAATCTCGGCAATCGAATCGCCATAGGCCCAAGCCTGTTCGAGCGGGGATGGGCAGGCTGCCTGAATCCGTTCATAGGCGGCGCGTTTCGGCGTCCAATCAATTTCAATGTGGGAATTCAAATTCGCACCTGTAGCGTTTATACCTGTTGTTATGGGCAGTCCGATAAACCGTTCCGTCATCATAGACGGCCAGTCGATTCCCCGGCGAGGCTTTACCGCCTGGGCATGGGTTTATTTTATCGCCTTCGTTGCGGTGCCGGTTCTTGGTGTCGCGGCGTTTCTCGATTATCTGCTTTATCTCACAATCATCCGATAACGGAGACCGACATGCATAACGATATTCATCTCACCATGGCGACCTGGGACTACGACCATGTCCGTGATCTGGCGACCGGCATGGTAAAGCCGAAGGGAATCGAGCTGACCCATCTGCAGATGGAGGTCGAGGAAATATTCTACCGTTTTGCCAAGTCGTTCGAATGGGACGTTTCGGAACTGTCATTCGCCAAGTACTGCTCGATCATGTCGCAAGACAATCCGCCGATTACAGGCATTCCGGTCTTTATTAGCCGCGTGTTCCGTCATTCGGCGTTCTATATCCGCAGCGATGGCAGCATCAAGCAGTCGACGGACCTGAAGGGCAAGCGGATCGGCATTCCTGAATGGTCGCAGACGGCGACGGTTTATGCACGTGGCTGGCTGCATCACCAAGGCGGTGTGAAGCTTGACGAGGTCGAGTGGGTCCAGGCGGGCGTGAATGCACCGGGGCGTGTGGAAATGGCCAAGCTGAACCTGCCGGCAGGCGTGAAATACACGCAGGTTGCGGATAAGTCGCTTGCCGAGATGCTTCTGTCGGGCGAGATCGACTGCATGATCTCGGCGCATCCGCCGCATGAATTCGAAAACGGTGCGATGACGCGTCTGATGCCTGATTTCCGCGAGGTCGAGGAATCCTATTTCGAGGAAACAGGAATTTATCCGATCATGCACACCGTCGCGATCAAGCGGGACGTCTACGAGGAATATCCCTGGATCGCACGGAATCTTATGACCGCATTCGAAGAGGCGCGGGACCGGTCGGTCGAACGCCTGACGAGCGTGACGGCATCTCAGATACCGGTGCCGTGGGGCTATGTGAATGCCGAGAAAACCGCTTCCAAGATTTTTGGCGATAACGGTGTCTGGCCTTATGGCATCGAGCCGAGCCGGACAACGATCGAGGCATTCCTGCAATATTGCGATGAACAGGGCGTGACACACCGCAAGCTGACGCCGGAAGAACTCTATGCGCCGGAAGCAACGACCGAGTTTATTATCTGACGGGATGTCCAGGTTTGGCGATCTGGGTTCACCGATTTCGGTGGTTTGACGTCAGCGCCGAATAAGGTAGAAACCTGATCAAACAGGGCCATCTAAAGGCCACTAATTCTTTGGAGGCACTTAATGACTGGACTATCCTATATCAGAGCATTCTGCGCAGGCGCGTTTATGCTCATAACAACAATGGGGGCTGCAATGGCTGCGGATCTCGAGAACACGCTTTACCTCGAAACCAAGGATGGCCGTATCGTCATCGAATTACGTCCGGACCTTGCGCCAAAGCATGTCGCGCGGATTAAGGAACTGGTGCGCGAAAAATTCTATGACGGCATTGTCTTCCATCGTGTAATCGAAGGTTTCATGGTTCAGACCGGTGACCCGGAAGGGAATGGTACGGGTGGTTCGGGCCAGAATCTGCCGCCGGAATTCACGTCGGAAAAGCACGTGCGCGGCACGGTTTCCATGGCGCGCTCTGCCAGTCCGTCCAGTGCCGACAGCCAGTTCTTCATCATGCTGGGCGACTCACCCCATCTCGATAACAAATATTCCATCTGGGGTCAGGTGACGTCCGGGATGGAAATCGTCGATATGATCAAGAAGGGTGACTCCAGCCGGAACGGCAGTGTCAGCGACCCGGACAAGATCGTGACATTTCGCGTAGCGGCCGACGTTGATAAATAACTGCGAAAAATAACTGCGAAAAATAATTGCGAAAAATAACGGCGTCGTTCGCTTTTTCGACGATAGAGATTAAACGCCCGGCCTGTTCTTCAGGTCGGGCGTTTGAATTTTTTGCGTGCTTTCTCTGTCGCATCGCGGGCGAAACAGCCGTCAATATGGTCGTTGACCATGCCCATCGCCTGCATGAACGCATAGGCGGTTGTCGGGCCGACAAATGACCACCCGCGTTTTTTCAGGTCTTTTGACAGAGCGATGGATTCAGGGGTTTTGCCGAGTGTCTTGAGGGTGCTGTGATCCAGTCGTTTGGGCCGATTGGCGGGGTCCGTTTCAAACTGCCAGAAATACGCGCCGAGTGAACCGAATTCGTCGGCCATCTCGATGGCTTTCTTTGCATTGTTTACCGTGGATTCGATTTTGCCGCGGTGGCGAATGATGCCGGCGTTATTGACCAGTTTCTCGACGTCCCGTTTGCCGTATTTTGCGATGCGTGTGAAATCGAATTCGGAAAATGCCTCGCGGAAATTTTCGCGTTTGCGCAGGATCGTTAGCCAGGACAGGCCGGACTGAAAACCCTCAAGACAGATTTTTTCGAACAACCGATGGTCATCGGCGACCGGTAGTCCCCATTCGTCGTCGTGATAGGCAAGATAATCCGGCAAGTCCCCGGGCCAGAAACATCTGGCATGCCCGTCCTCGCCCCTGATCAGGCCTTGTTTCAATCTTGTTGCCATTGTTTTTGGGCCTCTGTTGGAGCGCTAATTTAGCTTAGTCCCACCAAGCGTGAAATGGCACACTTGCACACCGGGCAGCCAAACCGGCTTGACGCCCGCGGGTATTGCCGCCACTGAACATTCATGAACCGCGAAACTCATAAACGTGTCTGGCTTATTGCCGGCCCCATCATCATATCCAACATCTCGGTGCCGATGCTCGGTGCTGTGGACACGGCTGTCATGGGCCATCTGCCGGACCCGAAATATCTCGGCGGCGTGGCCATCGGCGCCATGGTGTTTACGTTTATATACTGGGGGTTCGGCTTTCTGCGGATGGGGACGGGCGGGCTGACTGCCCAGGCATTCGGCGCGCAGGACGCCGACGAAGTGCGCGCCTGTCTGGCCCGGGCGGCCGTCATCGGCATTCCGGCAGCGCTGATCCTGATTGTGCTCCAGCTTCCAATCGCGTCTGTGGCTTTTTCAATACTCGAGGCATCAGCGGAAGTTGAGACGCTGGCGCAGGAATACTTTTTTGTGCGTATCTGGGGTGCACCGGCCACGCTGATGAATTTTGCGTTGCTCGGCTGGTTTATCGGTTGCCAGAACACAAAGGCGGCACTGTGGCATCAGCTTTCGCTTAACGGCGTGAATATCGTCCTCGATCTTGTCTTTGTGGTCTGGTTCGGCTGGGGGGTGGCCGGTGTTGCTGCCGCGACCGCCATAGCCGACGCTGTGGCCGTTGTTATCGGACTTTTCCTGGCGCTTCCAATTCTCCGCGGACTAGGAGGCCAGTTCGTTCGTGCAAAAATTCTCGAGGCATCGAAGATCAAGCGCACGGTTGCACTGAACATCGATATTTTCATCCGCACAATCTGCCTTGTTTCTGCTTTCGCTTACTTTACGGCGCAAGGCGCTGCTTTCGGCAACGTCGTGCTGGCGGCAAATGCTGTGTTGCTGAACTTTCAGACGTTTATGGCCCATGCGCTGGACGGATTTGCTCATTCAGCAGAGGCTCTCGGTGGCGGGGCTATCGGGGCGAAGGATCGTAGAGCGTTTCGCGACGCTGTGCGGGTATCGGTGTTCTGGGGACTTGTGGTTGCTGTCGGGTTTTCACTCCTGTATCTGGTGGCCGGACCAGTCATAATCGATGTTCTGACCGGCATAGAAACTGTCCGGGAGACGGGGCGTGATTTTCTTGTCTGGTCGGCGGTTATGCCGCTGATTGCGGTTTTTCCGTTCCTGCTGGACGGTATTTTCCTTGGTGCGACGCGCGGTGCGACGATGCGCAATGCGATGATCGTGTCGCTTATGATCTACGTGGCCTGCTGTTATTTCCTCGTGCCTTTATGGGGTAATGACGGGCTTTGGGCGTCGCTCACTATTTTTATGGGGGCGAGGGGGCTGACGCTTGGCGTCCGTTATCCGGCTCTCGTGAAATCAGTCGGTCAGAAGAAATGACAAAAGGCGTCCCTCGTATGGACTTTAGAACTTCTCCACGATAGGAAAGTTAGGCAATTGTTGGAGAATAAGATGACGCTTTCTGGGGCAAAAAAAGCGACTGTTGCGCTCTTGATACCACTAATGGTTCTGACGGCGGGAGAAGCATGGGCGGATCGCGCTTCTTCGGATCGTTCCGGTGATTACGTTTCGCTTCTGATGATTGGTAGCCTCTCGACCGTTAGTGGTACGTCGTCGAGTTCAGGAGTTCTTCTCCTGAGAAATGACGCCGATTTGGTCGGTGCCGTGGGGCTGACGGTTGGATACAACTGGGCGAAAAAGGGCCTGCCTATCAGGTCGGAGATCGAATACCACTATCGCGCACGGTTCGACTTTGACAGCCGGGTTTTGCATTCTGCCGGCTATGAAAATCAGCTCTCGTCCCATGCCCTGATCGTCAATGCGTATTACGATTACCAGATGAATGATCGTTGGGCGTTATTCGTCGGCGGGGGGCTCGGTTGGGCGCAGAACGTGTCGGAGGTCTTGCGCGTCCCGTTGATCGGAGGCCAGAGATCCGAGTTGACCAACCGGACCAATAACCTGAGCTGGAACGCAGCGCTCGGTGCTATCTGGTCATTTTCCCGGAACTGGGACGCAGAATTTCGCTATCGCTACATTGACCTTGGTGAAGTTGAAAGTGGGCCTCATATTGATGGCCAGACGATCAAGGCAGAAAGCTATAACTCGCACGATTTAATTTTAGGTATTACGTATCGTTTCTGACCTCAGGGAGAGCCGAAGATGACTGATAACCCACATGATGCTGAAGATATCGCGGTTTATGAAAAACAAGGCTTCGGCAACCGGATTGGTTTCGGCAAAAAACCGGCCCTGTTGATCATCGATTTCATCAACGGCTTCAATGATCCTGACGCCTTTGGCGGGGGCAATATCCAGGATGCCATCGACAACACGGCAGAATTGCTGGCCGTGGCCAGACATATGGATATGCCTATTGTATTCACGAGCCATGTTTATGCAGAAGACGGCAGTGAAGACGGGGTGTTCAATCTCAAATCGCCCGGCCTTGCAAAACTCAAGCGCGGCTCACACGAGACCAAGGTGGTTGACGAACTGGAGCCGCGGCCCGGCGAGCGGGTGCTCGAAAAACACTATCCGTCGGGGTTTTCAAATACTGACCTGACCGGCTGGCTTGCCCAACGGGGTATTGATACCGCGATTATTACCGGTTGCACCACATCGGGCTGTGTTCGGGCAACGGCGGTAGATGCCATGTCGAACGGGTTCCGCCCGATTGTGCCGCGTGAATGTTCCGGTGATCGTGCAAAGGGGCCGCATGAAGCCAATCTGTTTGATATCGACCAGAAATATGGCGACGTTATGTCACTGGAGGACGTAATGACGGAATTGGATAAACTGGCGCCTAAGCAGGCGAATATCGTGGACACTCAGGAGTAAGAAAAATGACAGATTCACTTGGCTACCGGGCAAACTGGGGTGTCATTATCCCGTCGACCAACACATCGGTACAGCCGGAGTTCGACGATATGCGTCCGCGTGGCGTGACGAACCATACCGTCCGTATCTGGATTCCGGATGAGCCGGTGAATTCGGATGAAGAATTCAATGCGCTGATGGAAAACATCCGTAACGAGTTCGACAATGCGATTCTGCGGGTTATGACCTGCAATCCCGACTATATCGTGATGGGCATGTCGGCCGAAACGTTCTGGGATGGGCTGGCGGAATCGATCAAGCTGCGTCAGCGGGTCAAGGAGTTGTCCGGCATGGGCGTTGCGATGGGCTCCGACGCCTGTCAGGCCGCGCTCCGCTGCTATGGGGACATCAAGAAGATCTGCGTGCTGACGCCATACTGGCCGGTCGGCGACAAGAACGTTCGCAAGTTCTTCGAAGACTGCGGATTCGAGGTTCTGGCGATCAAGGGGCTCAAATGCGACAGCCCTGCGAATATCGCCCAGGTGACCGAAGCCCAGCTTCTTGATGGACTGGTTGAACTGAACGAGCATAACCCTGACGCGATCGTGCAGGTGGGGACGAACCTCGCCATGGCGCGCCTCGCGGGTGAAGCTGAAAAATGGCTTAAAAAGCCTGTTATGGCCATCAACACAGCAACCTACTGGTATGCGATGCGGGCCAACGGTTATGACGATATTATCGAAGGGTTCGGTTCGCTGCTGACGGATTTCCGCGAATTGCCGAAAAGCTATCTGGATACAGAAGCGGGCAGGAATGCGGTCGCTGCCTGACGGCGTATCTTACGGAATACAATTGAAACGGGCCCCTGTTTGGGGCCCGTTTTTTTGCGCGCGGGAAGGCAGCGTCAGCGGGTGTTCTTGCGATGCCAGTCGCGGGCACGGACCATGGCTTCGACACGCTGGTGGCGTAAAAGGCGTTCGCCCAGTATTCGTGCGGCTTCCGCGCTCCGGCGCACGCCATTATCGCGGGCAATCAGGAACCATTTATAGGCTTCAATCTGGTCGCGGCGCACGCCTTGTCCGTAATACAGCATTCGTCCCACATTGTACTGGGCAGGCGGGTCTCCGTTTTCGGCCAGCGCAAGCCAGTGACGGGCCGCTGACCCATAGAGTCCAACAGCATAAGCGGTGGAGCCGGTTTTAAAATTATCCCGGGCCGTGGCGGAGCCGGCGGTGGCGATACCGGCGAGCAGGGCGCCTACAAAGAGAGAGTAACGCATGTATTGACTACTCCTACACGATTGTTCGCGTGCAGTGTGTCTTTCAGCTGTAAAGAACCCGTTATTTCAATTGGTTAAGCGGTGCGTGGGCTGTTTCTCGTATTCAGGTAAAACGCAAATCCTGAAAATTTTACTCAATGTAATATATAATATAGGTATGATTAAATAGAAATGATCGTAAATAAAAAATAAATAAACATGCAATATAAAAAATTTATAAGTAAAATAGTGGGAGTATGAAAAATAATAAAAGAGGTGAAAATATGGTTGGCGCAATAAGTACA
>ENA-UOXV01002162-UOXV01002162.1-marine-metagenome-genome-assembly--contig:-NODE-2162-length-25993-cov-15.420233_pt1 | contig 25993 bp, 16 predicted proteins | sample MGYA00238165_ERZ766961 | MGnify/ENA primary metagenome ERZ766961 (study PRJEB28924, sample SAMN03173240) | marine metagenome | biome: Marine; feature: Water; material: Subsurface seawater | place: North... | reverse complement strand
GGAGAGTCAGATACAAAAATCAAATTTTTCATTCGAAACGTCACCACAAACGACACAAAAACTTTGCGCCCAAAGAAGGGAAAGAGAAACAACGAGACAACAAAAGAACGGGGAGAGAGATTTGGCGTTCGTCGTTCGAGAGCGCTTTTTGTTGTTCGGCGTTATTTAAAGCGATCGGCTTTGAGGAGAAGACTTTGAACCCATCTCATCTCAAAGATTTGGAGTTCAAACGACTTAACGAACGATCTTTCAAATCCATCGTGAAGAGATTATAAAGCATATAAATATCAAGGCTTTCGAGAATAAAGAAATACTCATCATGTCGTTCCTTTCCTCCTCCGTTTCGTCCTCTCCCATCGTCTCGTCTTTTGGGAAGTGGTCGTCGCGTGAGCGAGGCGTAAAGGAGGCGTTTTGCGGTTCGAGGAGGAAGAGAAGATTACGAAGAACACATTCAACGAGCGTTTCAAAGATCTCTCGAGAAGAGGAGAAAAAGAAGGACGATAGTAATACTAACAATAATAAGAACGATTCAAGCATTGCTTTCGAGAATAATACTATTCAGCAACAAGAACGAGGACTTTTACGAAAGAGTGGTGAGACTTTGAAACGAAGAACGCTTTTAAAAAGAGGATCGGGCGGAAACGCGACGATGATTAAAGGGAACGTATTGAACGTGTCGAGGCGGATGACGAGCGTCGCGGCTTCTTCTTCTTCTTCTTCTTCTTTGTCTTCTTCTTCTTCGATTTCAGTGGACTTTTCTCGGGAGGAGGAAGAGGAATTCGATTCCATCAAGATTTTTAGCGTGAACGACGTGTACGAGCTCGCCAACGTCTCGAAGCTGAAGGCGTTCGTGTATAACAACACGAACCGGTTGAAAGATCCGCACATGGTGGTTCTGTGCGGCGATTTCTTGTCGCCGTCGCTGTTGTCTTCGCTGGATTCCGGTCGCGCGGCGGTGTCGGTGATGAATAAAGTTCCCGTGGATTACGTGTGTTTAGGGAACCACGAGTTTGATCACGGGACCGCGGCGTTAGGGGCGAGGTTATCCGAGCTCAATTCTGTGTGTTTGAACACGAACGTGGAAGTGAAAACGTGCGAAAACGCAGCAGAAGGCGAGGATAAAGAGGAGTGCGAATTCGACGGCGGCGTCGCGCAGTTTATTTCGGAAACGCCAAAATTCGAAGTGATAACGATTGGTGGATTGAAAATCGCTTTACTCGGGTTGTGCACGACGACGACGCCGCTGTCTGCCGCGAAGAAGCCGCAAGGCGTGCACTTTGCAAACTGCGCGGAGAAGACGTTGGCGACTTTAGAGGAAATCGATCGATTGAATAAAAAAGAGAAAAAAGACGACCCAATCGACGTTACGATTGCGTTGACGCACCAAACCTTGTCCGAGGACGACGAATACATCCGCAAAGTAGGCGAAGATAAACTAGACTTGATCTTAGGCGGGCACGAACACCAGCCGTTCATCGGGTTAGTCGGCGACGACGAAGACGTGAGTAAAGACGCCAAGAAGGGCGTGTTGTGCGTCAAAGCCGGGATGGACGCCGAGAACGTGGTCGTGGTTACGATTAAAAGAAGTAAAAAGAAAACAGGAAATAATAATAATAATAACATGGGAGTGAATACTTTCAGTGGTCCAGGGTCGAGGAAGAGTTTCAGCGGCGTGGCGCGAGCGATGTCCACCAGCGCCGGCGAGTGGGACGGGAAAGTATTGAAAAAAAAAGAAGACGAAGAAGACAGCAAGAATAGTAACAACAAGAATAAAAATAACGGTAGTAGCATCTCGAACGGTACTACGTATGTATCATCAAAAATAGAAGAAGATAAAGAGTGCGACGAGGAGTGTCAATCGTTGAAATGGGAAATCGACGCGATTTCCGATCCAATTTCGGACGACTACCCAGGCTGGGACGCGGTGCCGAACGAGACGTTCGTCACCGTGGAAAGATCTACCACCGGGTTGTCGTCGTCGTCGTCATCATCATCATCGGCTGCAAACTTGCAAATCACCGCCGAGCTGATCGATTTGACGGAATATCCGCACACGGATCCGGAAATCGACGCGGATATTTACGAGCGGTCGAAAGTCTTGAGAGAGTTGCACGAGTTCATCTTGCCCGTGCACATCCACGCCGAGCGGTTGGCGTTGCACCCGTTGTCGTCAAAAGATGCGAGGCAGCAACAGTGCACGTTAGGGACGTTATTCGCGACGATGTTGAGAGACGAACACGCGGCGAACGCGTGTTTGTACAACTCAGGAGGCATGCGCGCGAACGCGACGTACGATTTGAAACGACAAGCGTTTACGTACGGCGATTTAGTCGCCGAGGTGCCGTTTGAAAACTCCATCGTCAAGCTCGAAATGACCGGTCGCGAATTTGCGAGCGCGGTCGCGTTCAGCGAGCGCTCAAAATCGGAACACGCGAGTTGGGGAGGCTATTTACAGTGGGACATCGGGTGTCAAACCGTCATAAATCCATCCACCGGCCGATGCGAAGTCACGCACATCGCCAAAGAACCCATAGACATGAACAAAATGTATACGGTTGTCACTTGGGGTGGTTTGTTAGAAGGCACGGACGGTATCCCCCAATTCCAACGCGCCGGCGAACGAATGGCTCGAGAACATTTCGGAGAAGACGCCTTGATCGATTACGATGAACTCATGACCTCGGGATTCTTCCACGAAGGCACGCCGTTCAAAACGCTCATCATCCGCCATCTCTGTCGCTGGCGCTGGCGCGAACTCCAACATAAATGCGTGAGCTTTGAAAACTTAGACTACGACGAGGACGGCTTACTCTCCGCCTCGGACGTCGAAAAAGCTTTGCTCGATTACACGGACTCAAAATCCCCTCGCTTAGAGGCTGAATCCATGGTTCGCCTCTTCGAATCCGGTTTACGAGAGGACAACGGCGGCGTCTCCAAGAGCTCCTTGGACGTCTGCTTAGAGCCGTTTTGGAAATCGGAAACGTCTTTAAAGCTGGTCGAGTACGAGCAGTCCCAGCTCACCTCCGTGGACGAGAGCGACGGCGAGGGGTTGCCCTGGTGGATCGCCGAACAATTACAATCGCAACAACAACAATCGCAACAACAGGAAGACGAGTTTCATCATCGTCTTCATCGACGGGGCGGCAAACAACAACAACAACAACAACAACAACAACAACAACAACGTTTATAAAATAATAATAAAAGCTTTTAGTCTCCGTCGCGTGTAATTCAATATCTTTGTATCATCAGCATCACATAAAAACGACGCTCTCATCAACAGTATATCATCGCCGGCGGGCGGACGCCGTCGACCGAACGAACCCGCGCGTGGCTCTTTCCTCACAAGAACACCACCACCAGAACAACAAATAAACATAAACACGACGTAAACATGGACGCGGCGAAAGAGGCCAAAGCGGACGCGGAAAAAAAAGCGCGCGAGTTATTGCCGTGGTACACGAGAATGTGGTTGGTGTGCACGTGCAGATGATTGCTTTGATTTAATCGAATCTTAAGAGAGAGACGTAAACGCGGAAGAGAGATGGAGAAAACGACTGCGCTTTCGCCGTTCAAGACGATGCGGATTTCGACGAAGACTTCTCTTAAAAGCGAGAGCGAGAGAGGACGGAGGCAAAAAAAACACGCCTCGAATTCCTCCTCGAATTCCTCGTACCTGAAAACGAACAACAACCGATCGTCTCCGTTAGAGAACGCGAAAGATGAACTCGAAGTTCTGTGCGTCCAAATGAACAAAGGAATCGATATTTCAGAGAGAGAGAAAGAGGAGGTGGACGAGCGCGTGAAAAACGTCGAGAAGTATTATCAATCATCATTGATGAGTAGCACAATGGAAAATGTGGCGAACGGGTATTGGCGAGTGATCTATTCCACGGCGCCGCCGCCGTCGAATGGACAATTGTTCGGGCCGATTTGCGGGACGGCGTTTCAATCCATCGATAAGGAGGAGAAGACGTACGAGAACGTGTTAGCGCTCGGGAATTGGCTGACGCTGAGATTGAAAGCGACGTACGAGATTTTGGAGAATACGAATGAAACTCGATGGACGGTGAGTTTTAGATCTATTCAGGTGGAACTTTTCGAGAAGAAAGAGCCGGTTTTCGTAAAGGCGTTTCCGAAAGGGACCACGAGAGAGTGGTTGACGACGTTTCAAGACGACGAGTGGAGGATCGTGCGAGCGGGCAGAACGAAGGAAGAGATTTCCAAGAACGTGTTCGTGATGCGTCGAGAGAAGCCGTGGTGGGAGACGTGATCTTTTCTTATTAAACGACGGGGCATTTAAATACACAACTCCTGCAATGTGCGCTGTATGATTAATTGTTATACACTCGCTCAACCACGCTCAACCACGCTTTACCTTTGCTGCAAAATTTGGCGCGCGCTCATCTCGCTGAACAACGCGTTCACTTTTTTCGACGTTTTGTACACCACGTCCGCGAAAGAGTCCAACCGTTTGTGGTCTCTCAATTGGCCGACGTCTAAAAATCCAAAGTGCGGCAAGTGAAATCTTCCGCCCATCACTAACTTTCTCTTCTCCTCTCTATCCGGTAAAATGTGGCTGCTTTCGCCGCTCAGCGCTCTTTTCCGCATCGCCCTCAACACGTCCGGCACGCTCGCTCGATTCACCTTATCTATCAACCACCCGGGGATGTTACTCCCCGGATCGGTTAAAATTTCGTACGTCACCGAAACGCCGTTCGCGGTCAACGAACCCTCTCGATTTTTCTTAGACGGTTGAATCGTCCACCCTCCATCGTTCGCCAACAATCTCACCACGCCTTTCTTCGGTTTCGGTCCCACATTTTCCGTATCCAACGTCCACCTGCTCTCGAACCCTTTCTTGCGATTATTCTTCGTCTCGATGCGAATGGTATAGTCGCGATTCTTCACCACCGGAGCGGTCACCACGCCGTACACGTAAAACGTCGCCGAACCATCCGCGAGTTTCCCTCGCGTTTTCAAAACCTTATGTTTCCCCACGTACGGTACGAACTGCGCGTACTCGTCCAAATCCGCCACCGCTCTCCAAAAATTTATCGGAGAGACGTCCTCGTACGTTACCGTCGCTCTGATTTCTTTGATTGGGTTGTCACAACTGTCTTTAGTACTGGTGTTTTGATTTTCCCGGGTCCAGACTTCGATCCCGTCTTTCGTCGTCGTTTGTTTCGCGAATGCTCCTGTTTTTTTCCCTCCTTTATTACTACTCCTTTTACTACTATTATTACTCCTTTTCTCGACATTATCGACGTTCGAAGTCGCGATATCGTCGTCCGTTTTTCTCCGTCGTTGTGGTCTAATTTTAGTCTTCGTAACGCTTGTTTTTCCTTCGTCTCTTTTCTTAAGCGTCTTATTACTCTGAGATTGTCGCCTTTGAAACCAGAACGCGGCGGCGCCGTCGTCGGTCGCGTTGCTCTCCATCATTTTTATGTGGTTTTTCGTAAAGAAACAAAACGTTCGTTTGTGTTCGAGAGAGAAAAGATATGCGCGCAAAAGAGAGAAATGTCGAGTCAACTTAGAGAGAGAAAATGAGGAATTTTACTTTACTACTTTTACTACTACTATTACTACTGCTGCTAAAACTCACTCTCGTTATTCTCCTGGTGCAAAGGACGAGGAGGACGAGGAGGATAAGGAGGAGGACGACGCCATAATAATAGATGATGATGACCTTTCGATTTCCTGATCTTTCTTGGCGCGTTCCTTGACGCATCGAGAATGTTGACACCGTCGCCTCGAGAAGTTCAAATCCAACCGCGCGACGCGTATTCCAGCTTCTGAGTTTTCCTTTTTCTCCCACTCTTTGAAAGCGACGGAGTAAGCGACGTATAAATGGCATCCTCGCTGTAACATGGTCGGGTAATGGATTAATGGCCTGTTTATTGGAGCCGAGGCGTAATAGGCGCGCGAGCCGGGGACTTCTTCGATTTGCGCCAACACGGCCCAGTTTTTACCTCTGTCGGGAGAAACCGCCACGGTTAAGTTGACGCGCATTTGTTTTAATCCGTATTGTCGATCGTGGGAGTTGTAGGCGATGGCGGTTTGGCCGTCGGAGAGAACGATGGCGTTGATTTTCGAGTTTGGATTCGGGAGTTCAATAGGCGCCGCGGAGGTCCAGCTAATGCCGCCGTCGTCTGATTCCGAGCGGTAGATTTTACCCGTAGCCGTTCGGAAGAATTGAACGAGTTCGCGTTCTTTGTACCGCACGATGGTACCTTCAATGAGCCACGTGTTGTTGCTCGATAACGTCAGCTGTTCCGTCCACGAACGATCTTCGCACTTGCGATTTTGTTTCGCCACGTTTGGGCATTTTAAGGATAAACACGTATCGAAGCCTTTTTGCGACAATTCGTGTTTACACGCTTTGCACAGACGCCTGGCTCTGTTTTTATCCTCCGTGCACGACACGTCGCCTCGTAAAACGCCCGCGGATAAAGCGTCGTTAATTAACGGGTTCAGCTCTTTCATCGCTCGCATTTGCGCTTGCGGATCGCACGTGGATTTTCGCGGGCTTTCTCTCCAAACCGGGATGGCCCAATTCGTACCTCCCGATCCGGATCGCATGACGACCGGTGGGTTCGCGGTGACTAACGGCCAACCTTCGCCTTGGCTCGAGAGCACAACTGGGTAGGACCAATCCTCGCCGTCTTCCGATTGGGTCATCAGAATATCTCCTCCAGGGTTCCATCCATCCTCTCTCAACTCTGGATTTACGCGACATTTGCTCGATTGCGAATAGAATAAGGAAATGACGCCATCTTCGTCCTTCATCATGGATGGACCCCACATGGGACCGTCGCCGCCGGCGCGCGCCGAGTCAGATCGAAGATCAAACAATCGAGTCGGTGCTGACCACGTGATCCCGGCGTCCTTGGATAACGACAACGCGATGTGTTGATCCCCGTCGCCTTCTCTCTCTTTCGCTTGTTGCCAAGAGGCGAGCAAGTCGCCGTTTTTTAAACTCACTATGGACGCCATGTGCATGTACTTCATTTCTTCGGAGGATTTTTGCACCCACGCGTGCGATATACACGTCGCGGACACGGACAGATCCGAGTTTAAATCGCAATCGAAACAGTGCGGCGTGGCGTGTAAATCGCGCGGTTTACAAACGGCGTTTCCCGATGTCATAGTTTTCGGTAAAGCGCTTTCGTCGAATTTATCCGGAGGAGAGTCGCAGAGAGGCAGCATGGCTTTCCTCGCCACGTCTGGGAAGTCAATTTCCATCGCTTTGGTAAACTCCTCTTGAAAGTTCAAGTTGGACGGGTTCTCTTTCGCTCGTTTTTGCGCGCGGAGAATGAAAGCGTCTCCCGGCATTGCTCTCCAAGCGATTTGGCCTAACGCCGGATCCAATTCTCGATCGAGCCAGTAACTATACGCTCTCTTTTTCACCGAGGTTGCGTTGACAGCTTCACTCGTCGTCGTCATCGAAGAAGTCGTCGTCGCCGCCGTGTTCTTCAGCTCTTGCGCACTCTTCAACTCCTTCTCGTCTCTCTCCTTCTCCTTCTGCAAATGACTCGCGTCGTCCGTTTCTCCGTCGTGGTTCATCGCCGTCGCTTCGATCGACGCCTGATGATCGATGTATCGCTCTTCGCTCGAGACGACATCGACGGAGTTACTCGTCGTCGTCGTCGTGGTAGTACCGGCGGCGCTCTCGCCGCTCCCTCCTAACATCATCGCGTCTAAATCATCAAAAGCGTGTTCTCCCACATCTCCTCCGTTTTCCTTTTCGTTGTTCAAACGTGAAGTAGGAAACACGAGTCTTTTCACCTCCGCGTTCGTCGAAAGCTCTCCTTCGTCTTCGATGTCGTTTATGTCGTGCCTGCTTCGATACCGTTCCAGCAACACGTTCAAGACTGCTTTCATTTTACTACTTTTACTACTACTGCTGCTCTCGTGATTTGATGATACAGACGATGACGACACCGCGGCAAAGTCGTCCTCTTCGTTTTCATCGTCTCGAGTACTCGTTACTCTCCTTCTTCGTCGTCCTCTCGTCTGTTGTTCTTGTTGTTGAATGGAATTCGCTCCAAAATCATCAGAATCTTCCCCGGGGTCTGTCACAGAAACATCAGCGGAAACAGGGGTGGACACAAAGAAAGCCGCAGCACAAACGATAAAAACGAGGACGAAAAAACACCCGCGTCTTCGTCTCGTTCTTTTCAAAGCGAATAAGGTTGGAATCGCCGTCATTTTTGGAGCGTGTATTCTCACGTTAAACTCCCTCTCACAGAGCAGAGATTTTTCTTCGTTTCCTTCCTGAAAACACTGACGCATTTCGCACAAAAAAGACGCACAAAAAGAAGCGCTTTTGATATTCTTTAAAGTAATCTCTCTCACTCTCGCGAAATTACCGAGATCGATCGAACCGCGCGATCGTGCGGAGAGATATTCATTTTTTGTGTTCGCGGTGAGATTTGGAACGAATTCGCGAAGAGGAGTATATTCTCTTTTACATCATCATCATCATGCGAAGATTTTGCGCGTTGATTTCGCGCACCACGAAACGGTCTTCGGACGAGATCAATTTCCTGCGGAAAAGCGTAGCATTAGGAAGCGCCTCTTCCGCGCAAACGACGTCCTCTGAAACGACGAAAAGATCGTTTTCAACCAATAATACTCCTGCCGTGGATGAGAATCTCGTCCCAGTGTTCGTCGACGGCAGAGAAGTGCACGTACAAAAAGGCGTGACGGTACTCCAAGCGTGCGAACACGCCGGTGTGCACGTCCCACGGTTTTGCTACCATCCGCGGTTGTCCATCGCGGGGAATTGCAGAATGTGCCTGGTAGAGGTGGAAAAATCACCGAAACCAGTCGCCTCGTGCGCCATGCCAGTGATGCCGAACATGAACATCAAGACGACGACGGATTTGGTGAAGAAAGCGAGGGAAGGCGTGATGGAGTTTTTGTTAATCAACCACCCGCTGGATTGCCCGATTTGCGACCAAGGCGGCGAGTGCGAGTTGCAAGACCAATCGATGATTTTTGGCTCGGATAGAAGTCGGTTTACGGAAGGGAAACGAGCGGTGGAAGATAAAGAGTTAGGGCCGCTCGTGAAGACGGTGATGACGAGGTGCATTCACTGCACGAGGTGCGTGAGATTCGCGACGGAAGTCGCCGGCGTGCAAGAGTTAGGGGTGACGGGAAGAGGAGGTCAAGCGGAAATCGGAACGTACGTGAGTAAGTTGTTGAGTTCCGAGTTGAGCGGGAACGTGATTGATTTGTGCCCGGTTGGCGCGTTGACCTCGAAACCGTTCGCGTTTACCGCGAGAAGTTGGGAGTTGAAACCAACCGAGACGATCGACGTGTTGGACGGGTTAGGAAGCTCCATTCGCGTGGACTCGAAAGGTACGGAAGTCATGAGAATCACGCCCAGGTTGCACGAAGGCGTAAACGAGGAATGGATTTCGGACAAAGCGAGATTTTCCTACGACGGTCTGAAAAGGCAAAGATTAGATGCCCCGTACGCGAAGAACCCGAAAACGAACAAATTGGAAAAAGTCACCTGGGAAACCGCGTTGGAAATTGTCGGCGAACAGTTGAGCAAGGCGGACCCGAGAAATTTGAGAGCGGTAGCCGGTAAGCTCGCGGATTGCGAGAGTATCGTCGCTTTGAAAGATGTCATGACGTCGTTAGGATGCGTGAACTTTGAAGTGGAAGGCGTAAACGCAGACGCGGTGAATGTTGATTCGAGATCGAACTACATCATGAACTCGAACATCGTAGGCGTGGAAGACGCCGACGTCGTCTTGATGGTGGGCGCGGACGTTCGCTTAGAAGCGCCCGTTTTGAACGCCAGATTACGCCGCGCGAACGTCGCGGGTGGCGTAAAAATGGCCACGTTAGGACATCACGGCGACTTGACGTACCCAGTTGAAAACTTAGGCACGGAAGCGTCCATCATCAACGACTTGCTTTCCGGCAAACACGCGTTTAGCGAAACGTTGAAAAACGCGAAAAACCCGTGCGTCATCGTCGGTTCCGCGGTGTTAAACAGACCGGATTGCGCGCAGTTATTGAAGAGTTTACACCAATTGTCGGACCAATTCGGTGTCGTTACCAACGACTGGAACGGATTTAACGTTCTGCAAGCGTCTGGAGGCACCACCGGCGCGTTAGACCTCGGTTTCGTCTCCTCGAAGAACAAACACATTAGCGAAAACGACGGCTTGAAAGTCGTCTACAACTTAGGCTCGGAGACCATCTCCTCGTACGACTCCGAACCGGGGAAGAAATTCGTCATCTACCAAGGCCACCACGGCGACGTCGGCGCGGCTGGTGCGGACGTTGTCCTCCCTGGCGCGGCGTACACGGAAAAAGACGCCACGTACGTCAACACCGAAGGAAGAGCGCAAAGGGCGTTAGCCTGCGTGGCGCCTCCGGGATTAGCGAGAGCGGATTGGAAAATCTTACGAGCGGTTTCCGAATTCGCCATGGTTCCTTTGAAATATAACACCATCGAGCAGTGCAGAGAGAGATTGGCGGAAGTCTCCCCAACCTTCAACGCCATCGATGAAGTCGAACCGAGCTTATGGTTAAACGGCGCCTCGTACGCGCATTTAGCCGGAGGGACGCCCAACGTCGCCGCTAAAGGCGGAGCAGGTAAAAAAACCAGCGGTGCGACTGTTTTCGCCTCCGAACCGTTAACGACGAACGTCGAGAACTTCTACATGACCGACGCGATTACGCGAGCGAGCGCGACCATGGCGAGATGTTCCAAGGCTAAAGCGACTGGATCCGCTTTTTAGTTTTTGATTTTATTTGTTGTATTTATAGAGAGAAAACCATCCTCATTAAAACGTTCGTTCGTTCATTATTCTCGTGCAAATATACTCTCGCATCGCCCTCTTCTTCTTCAACGATGACGTTTCAAAACGTAAACGACGCGAACGAAGAACTCGCGGGAGCCTCCGTGATGATGAACAACCCTAACGCTCGGCAAAGATTCGCTCCGGGAAATTCGAGTTCGAATTCGAACAACAACAACAACAGACCGTCGTCTTCGTATCATCACCATCACCATCAAAGACGAACGAAAAGAAGCAACAACAACAGCATCACGACAATTAATATTATCAAAAGAGCGACGAAGAATAAGACGAAAATCTGTCTCGTCGCTTTACTCGTCTTTATATCGTTCGTGAATCTGATGGTGTTTTCGAGAGATTCCGAGGCGAGATTGATGTCCTCTGGGAGGAAATACGCTCAGAAGAAAGACGCACAACATCGGGAAGAATTATCACACGAAGACTACGACTTTGGTAGTAAAGACGAAAAAGGTAGAAAGAAGGACGATTCAGACGATTCAGACGATTCAGACGAAAAACCGAGCTTAGAAACCGCCTTGTTGGGATCCGCGTTAGCGGTGGACAGTCCTACGTTAACGTCTGGATTCAAATCGCTGAGCTACCCGTCTTTGGCGGAAGTCGGGGACTCGAAGCGCACGTTTTTAGTCGCCTTTGAAGGGAATTGGGAATGGGGCGTTCCGAAATCGCTGACGAACAGGGAGTTGGATCAGAGGAAAATAGAGGACATCAACGAATCTCGAGGCGGGCACTGTTACGTCAGTCGAGGACGGGTGTTACCGATACAGCCGGGATCGGACGTCGCGCCGAAGGAGCAATGGCACGCGCCAAAGATGGCGGTGAAAGGAACGTCTTCGAATGATAAGTGTTGGCGTCCCCAGTTGTTCGTGGTGCCACAAACGCACGAGGTTTTGTTGTTTTATAAGCGAGGCGCGAGTCGAGAGACGTGGGAAGGTTTTTTGAAACGCTCGTTGGACGGCGGGAAGACGTGGTTAGAGGAGGAGAAGTTACCGCCTGGAATTTTAGGCCCGTCGAAGAATAAAGTTTTGAGAAACAGCGAAGACGAATCGATTCTGAGCGCGAGCGAGAGGTGGACGCGGTCGAGCGCGTGCGCGTGGATCGAGAGAGCGGAAAGAGAAGGGAGAGATTGGACCGTGAAAAGCGGTCCGATTCGCATGGAGAAGAAAGGTTTACAGGAACGATACGGCGGAGGAAGAATGGGCGATAAAGCGGCCGAAGAGGAAGCGAGAGATTACGGAGGCATCGAACCCGCGATATTTTATAAAGACGATGGAACTTTAGTCGTTCTCGCTCGACCGGCAAAAACGACCGAACGGTTTCCGAAAAGTTTATCCGGCGTCGTGCACGCCGGAGGACGATCGAAACAGTCCTCGAGATATTTTCCGAAAATGTTAAAAGCTGAATTGAAAGACGAACCGAACGCGCAGTGGTCGGCATTTAAGGAAATCGCGGATTTACCTTTACCAACCGTATTTGGTCGAGGATTCGACGTGGAAAAGTTAACCGACGGACGCGTCGTGTTAGTTATGAACGACCCGGGTAAGAAAGGCGTGAGCGTAAAAATCTCGAGAGACGACGGCGAAACGTTTCGAGAGGCGTTTGTGATTGAAGACGGCGACGATGAAGACGAAAGCAGTGGTGGTAGTAGTGGTAGTAGTAGTAGTAGTGGTAGTAGTAGTAGTTACACGAGGGATCCAGTGATTCACGTGGCGAACGATGCCATGATTCACGTGGTTTACGTTGCCAACAACGGGAAGAAGATCAAGAGAGCGGTGTTGGATCCCGAACAGTTATAGTATTAGTCATGTATGATAAGAAATAATTTTAGAGCATATCAAAAATGTAATAATATAGTGGTGCAACAGTTAATGAAAGAGAGTGATTCTATCGCCGGGATAGATGACGTCTGGGTATTTGACCAAGTTCCCGTTTGCGTCTCTCACTTCTACTTTTTCCGGCAAAACGCAGCCGGTGGCCGCGCACAAGGAATCCCCGGGTTTCACCTCGTACTCACCTCTGCGTAACGGACCTCTAGGGTCGTCCGGGTAAAAGTAATCTATGTTGTTACCGCTTTGCTGCTGCTGCTGCTCTAATTTCTGATGTTGTTCAGACACGTCCACGTCTTCGATGGAGACGAACCGTAAATCTCTCTCGTCCGCGCTTCTCGAACTGCGGAATCCAACCAAGAACAAACCAATCGCGGCGCCGACTAAAACGTTCGGATCGATCGTTTGTACGATCGATCGCAAAGTCGTAAACTTTTTTAAAACCGTTCGTCTGGACCTATCAGCTATTCTTGAGACTAAACCGATGGGTTTGCGAATGATATTTCGACTCGCTCGCTCCCTCGCTTGCATAGAAATGTCGGTTAAAATGCCTCTTTGCCGTAAACTCCTCAACGCTTGCTCTTTCGTTTGTTGTTGTTGTTGATTCGTTTGTTCGTCTCGAAAACTTCTATTCGCGACGGAGGTGTTCATGGACGACCTCACCGGCGATAACGGCGGACCGACGGAAACTTTCGACGTGTCCAATAAGAAAGACCTTTGACTCCTCGCGTGGTTGGTGTCCACGCTCCTTTCCTCTTCTTCTTCTTCTCGCGTTCTATTTATCGTCTCTCTGCTATTATTATTGTTGTAGCTAAAATTATTATTCAGGTTTTCAAAATCGTGCGCGATTTCCGAAACCGTCGCGCCCGTCGATATTGGATTCATCACACCTCCCGTGACTCTCTCTCTTTTTTCCCTTTCCTTTTGCGCTCGTTTCATCTCCTCCAACTGCTTCTCCAACGCCTCTCGCCGTTTCTTCTCCTCTTCCAACTCTTTCGATTTCAACGTCACCGTTTCTTGCGCCTCTCGCGTCACCTCTTCCGGTTTCTTAAACTGCGGCGGCGTTCGAGAGAATCGTTCGAGAAGTTGCTTCCGTCCTTCCGAAATCTGGTGTTTCCCGATTTCAAACACGCCGCCGCCGCCGCTCGATTGTTTCTCGGGCGTCTTCTCGCCGTCCGGGTGAACATTTTTATTCGCGACAAGATTCCTCGCTTTCTCCTTCCCGAAATTCACGCCTTCCAGCGTCACTCTCACGCACACGTGCCCGACGATGTTTTCCCTCAAATCGTCCCACATCGCGATCCATTTCCCCGGCACTTTCCCTTTATTCTCATTCGCGAACAGTTGGAAATCCATGGTTCCAAATCCCACAACTTTGGTCATCTCCTCGTCTAACAACTCCACCGATAAGTGCGTGTACGTGTTCACGTTCAAGGTCAGCGGTAAATGTATCTCCGCTCTAAAAACTGGATCTGTGCCGAACGCACCGTCGGTTATTGCGACGGAGTCGACTAAGCCAGGCGCGAGTAACGCGCACCGAACTCTGGTTTTCAGATTCGCGCGTTCGTGGAACGAGCGCCCGGCGATGACTGCGACGGAGCAGACGTCTTTTTTTAACATGCGTTTTAAAACGTCGTCGTCTGCTTCTTCTTCAGCGGCGAGAGTACCACCTCTGAAAAAGCCTCGATATCCTCGTTGTCCTCCTCGTTTCGAAGAGGAAGACCCTCCTCTCGAAGGCGAGAACATTTTATTTTAAGTGAGAGCGGTTAATATAAATCAATAGCACAACAAAGTGATGTGTCGAGTTCCTTCCCAACGGACTTCTTCTTCTTCTAATTTTTTCGTTGTTTTCTCTCTGTCTGTTGTAAAAAAAATTCGTTTGCTGTTTTTTTGAATTTTTGATCGAAAGAGCGAAACTTGTTCTTCTTTGAACAGAAGAAGAAGCAGTCTTTTGGGCAGAATTTTTGCCTTCTTCTGTTTTGAATTAAAAAAGAGATTTTGTCTCTCGTTTTCAACGAGATCGCTCGTTCTCGCGTTTTCACTCGTTCTTGAAGAGAAAAAAAGAGATCGAACGAGAAATTTCTCATCCCTCATATCAGCACTCCCCGATCATCACATCACATAATACATAAAATATGGCCTGCACTTTATCCGCTTCGGGTTTACTCCCGCTCAAACAACGAGTAGTCTCGAGAAGTTCCAGAAGAAACTCCGTTTGCGTCAAGGTACGGTTTCTTATTTAGCATATGTCGTGTTTTAAAGAGAGAGAGACGAGAGAAGCGATTTTTTTTCTTTTTTCTCTCTCTATCTTTTGGGTTTGGGATCCAATTTTGTGTTGTGTTCCTCTTTCTCTCTTTCAAACGTAGAACAACTCGCGCGCAACGTGAATGCGCGCGCGCGTGAGGAGAGTTTTTGGGCGCGTTGTTGCGTTGTTCTCCGATATACATATATTTGTATAGTAAAAGAGAGAAAGAAAGAGAGAGAGAGAAATTGGATGTCGATGATGTGTGTTTGGGTGAGAGAGAGACCGCCTTTGGCTGTAGGAGAGAAAAACGAGAGAAACGTTCCTCCTTTTACAAAACACAGGACAAAAAAGGAGAGGAGATAATCGTATCTTTTTCCAGGAGGGGAGATGCGGCTATTTAGGGTTAATTTTTTTCTCTTTTTTCAAACTTCTCTCTCTTTGTTGTGTATTGTGTGCTGACATGAAAAACGTTTTTCTTCTACTTCTTACGTCAAACACCAATCACGCGTAAAACAACGCATATATAGGCTTCTTCCCAAACGACGAAACAATTTATCGCGCAAAAAAGCGAGCAATTGTCTAAATCCGTCGCCGCGGCGACGACTTCTGCGTTGTCTTTCGCCGCCGCGCCTCGCGAAGCTTTCGCGAGCGCGAACGAGTCCATCTCTGACGTCGCTTTGGCGAACGTGAACATTTTGGGCGTCATCGCCGTCGCGTTGTTCATTATTATCCCGGTGTCCTTTTTGGTCATCTTGTACGTGAAATCCACGGCGGAAGGCAACGTTTCCGGTGGTTTCTCGCAATCGTACTACGACGAGTCGAAGAAGATGGGAAAGAAGTTGACGAACGAAGCCGCCGTGCTGAAAGGCAAAGGGACTGGCATGAGACCGGAGAAGTAGACATCATCTCTTAAGAGAGAATAAGAGAGAGAGAGAGAACAAGAGAGAGAGAGAAAGAGAAGGACTACTATCATTTTTATATATAGCTTTGAAATTCGCGAAACAACACAAACAAACAACAATACAACAAGAATAGTATAAACGTATAATAATACATCGCGCGGTAGTAGTAGTACTTAAAAAAAAATCGTTCTTCTTCTCTTCTTTTTCTACAATAATATGCGCTGCTAGATTATATACTATATTTATTAAACGAGTATATGTGGGGGCAATCACTTACTGCTTACTTAATGCTGGCTAACACGGACCGAACTTGCTTTTTTTGATCCTCCGATAAGATCGCGTCGTCGCCCGGGAACTGAATGTCAAACTTGATTTTCAAATCGCCTCTGCCACTTTGAGATTTCGAGAGCGGCATGCCTTGACCGCAAATGACTTTGACATACTTCGGGCTGATCACGTGCGGGACGCTGACGTCGATGCTCTTCCCGTCGATGGTGTACACCGTCGACGACCACCCGCACATGGCGTCCACCAAATCTATCTTCACCGTTTTAATCAAATCGTTCCCGTCTCTCGCAAAGTGCGGATGTTTCTTCTCGTCGATTTCAAACACCAAATCCGCAGCTATCGTGTTTCTATCCTCGTCGCCTCCTTTCTCCGCGAAGGTTATTTTCGTCCCTTTTTTAAACCCTGCGCGAATGGGTACTTCTATAGTTTCCGCTTTCGATTTTTGGTTCCCGGACGCGTCCAACACTTTCCTCGTGATTTTCAACTTTTTCGTCGCGCCGTAGAACAAATCTTCCAAACTGACCGCGAGTTTCTGCTCAACCGCAGGTGGTTTCGTCCTTTGCCTTTGTTGTTGCGGCATGCCGCCTCCCATGCCGCCGAACGGGTCCCCGCCCATGCCCCCGAAGCCGCCTCCCATGCCGCCGAACGGGTCGCCTCCCATCCCTCCGCCGCCGCCGCCGAAGAACTCTTTGAATATATCGTGCGCGTGTTGTTGCGAGAACCCGTGTCCTCCACCGTTACCACCACCTCCGAACCCGTCTTGTAACCCATCTTCGCCGTACCGGTCGTAAATCTCTTTCTTTTTCGGATCGGTCAAGACTTCGTACGCCTCGGAGACTTCTTTAAACTTCTTCTCGGCTTGCGCTTGTTTGGAGCCTGGGTTTTTATCCGGGTGCCATTTCATGGCCAGTTTTCGGTAGGCTTTTTTGAGCTCGGCGTCCGAGGCGTCTCGGGAGACGTCGAGGATCTTGTAAAAGTCTCGGCCGCCCATGTTTTCGAAGCCGTTTCCTTCACAGAATGGATGAAGTTTCTCTCGAATCGAATCGAATCAAAAGCCAACGTTCACGTTGCTTTCTTCTTTGCGCGCTCGTTTTAAGCGCAATAAAAACAAAGACGCAGTATAACGACAATGCGATACTAAATCGCTCGTTGTTGTGTCTCTTTCCGGAGTGTACTCAAAGCCTTTCTCTCTTCTCTCCGTGTGTATTTGTGACGTGTGCAATCGTGTGGAAATAATGAAGCATTTTCCAATCCAATCGGCCGCACTTTTTAGGAGTAACAACACGAGGGAGAGAGAGACGGAAAGAATGCGGGAGGAGGAGGAAAAGGAGGCAGAAAAGGAGGAGGACGCAGAAGACGCGTGTTTTCGAGGGTGCTGCCGCGTTTTGAAGACCACGAAGAGAGGGACTCGTGATGATGATGAAACGAACGCGTTTCCAAAGATGACGTTCCGCTTGGCGAAAGATTTGGTAAACGTCAACGCGATGATGACATCGATTACGGGGTCTTCTTTCGAGAATACTACTACTACTACTACTACTACTACTAATAATAATAATAATAAAGCGGGGAAAAAGAATCAAAGATTGTGTATTAAAATGTTCACCTCGAACGCATCTCAAGTCTATCTGTCGAGAATGTACGAGCAACCGGTGGCAATTAAACTGCCAATCCTACGCACGAAAACCGACATCGACCGGTACCACTGCGAGTTACGGATCGTCGCATCTTTAAAACACGAAAACATATGCTCGATTTTAGGCGCTCGAGCGTGGCCACCGGAATACGCGCTCGTGTTTCCGTGGTGCGAGAACGGGTCGGTACATCAAGCGATACACGTCAACCGGTGGGTACCGAATTTGGGAGGCGCGTTTAAAGTGTGTTGGCAAACGGCGAAGGCGTTGAGATATTTGAAAGAAACGCACGACGTCGTGCACAGAGACGTGAAACCGAGCAACATATTGTTGGACGAGAAATGGAACGCGAAATTGACTGATTTTGGCTTATCGGAATATCGAGCGGATTTGGAAAACTCGTTGCAAGCGGCGATATACAACGAGAGCGTGAAGTCCGAGGACGCAGAAGGGAGGGCGATTGATATCAACGGTAAGTTTGTCGCCAACGACGGGAACGCGCCGAGCGGCGGGTTTCAAAAGCAACACTTGGTCGGGACGTTAGCGTACATCGCTCCAGAGGTGTTGATGCGAGTGGTGTCCACGTACGCCAGCGACGTGTATTCCTCTGGGATTACGTTTAACGAAGTCGCGTCGAGAGTGGAACCGTACGCCGATCGAGAGCGGAACGTGGCGTTGGCGCACACGTGCATGGATTTGAGTTACAACGACGGCGATTTAGCGAAAGCGATCGTGATTGAAAATTTGCGACCGGTGAAAGCGTTTTTTGATGCCGACGAGGAAGAAGAGAAAGAGAAAAATGTAAAGGAAAAGGAGGAGGAAGAAGACGAAGCAAATAGAGGTAGAAGAGATGCCAATAATAGCAATAAAAACGAAGTAGAAGTTTCGCTCCAACGCGAATTCGAAAAACTCGTCACGAAAATGTGGGACGGGAAACCGGAAAACAGACCAGATTTCGCGGAAATAGAAGAACGGTTACGAAAAGGCGTCGAGACGTACGAGAAAGAAATCGGGGCGTGCGTTTGGACGCAAGCTGCTCTTTCCGAGTCTTCCTACGAGAGCAGAGAAGACGAGGACGCGACGATGACTGACGCCGAAAACGAGGACGGGGAGGACGCCGCCGGAAAGAACGATCAAAAGACTGCGTTTGGAAATCGCGCTCGATTCGCGCCGTGCGCGTTCGACGCGCCGTTGTCTTCTTATTCGACGATGGATGCTACTACTACTAATAACAACAATGATAAGGGTACAAAACCACCGTGCATCGTCTCCAACACCGGCGCGTTTGCCACCGCGGGCGCTCGAGGCAACGACAAGATGGAAGACAGGCACAAGATTTTCCGCGATTTCAACGGGCTTCCCCATTGCGCCGTGATGGCGGTGTTCGACGGCCACAGAGGATTCGAGTGCGCGGAATACTGTTCGGAAAATCTCTCCGACGCCATATTATCCGAATGGGGCGAGAACGGAAACGATATCCCGTCGACGCTTAAAAAAGTCTTTCAAAAACTCCACCTGGCGTTTGTCAAACACTGGACGGAAAAAGAACGCAGAGACATGCACAAATCCACCGCGGATCCAAAATCGAAAAAGAAACGGTATCCCGGCTGCACGGCGACGGTGTGTTTCTTCTGGGGTGACGATGTGTACGTCGCCAACGCTGGAGATAGTCGAGCGGTTTTAGGCCACCATCCAACCGGAAACGACGAGGTCGACGCCGACGAAACGACGTGGTCGACCGCTCTGAGCGAAGACCACTGCGCGTCCTCGAACGCGAAAGAGTTGGAACGAGTGAAGAATTCCTCAGAAAACGTAAAAATACGAACTTTAGAGAACGGTCAAATACGCGTCGGCGACGCCGGTTTAGCGGTGACTCGAGCGTTAGGCGATTGGGATTGCACGGAATCCGGAGGCGTTTTGTCCGAGCCGGAAGTAATCAAGAAGACGCTCTCCGCCGACACGGACGCTTTCATCACGATCGCGTGCGATGGTTTGTGGGACGTGTGCACGAACACCGACATGTGTTCGATCATACGAGATACGGTGAAAGAGCCGAGCATGTGCGCCAAACGTTTAGGATGCGAAGCGTTGAATAGATTGAGCGACGATAATATCAGCGTCTTGGTCGGCATTCTCGGCAACGAAGGCACGTTCGCCAAAGTTTCGTGGAAGAGCACGTATAACGACGGCTTTAGCGGGTTGAAGTGATGCTTTTCTACCGCTGCTGCTGCTGCTGCTGATGTAATACTAATATATAGTACTAGTTGATTTTCTAATAATGAACGATACCGTAATCAAAGAGAGAGAGAGTATATATATTGGCTTTCGGCTTTTCTTCTTAAGTTGAGGCTTTTCTGATTATGATTAAACAATTTTGTGGGGTATGAGATGCGTTGCTAAGAGGTAATAGATACGTTTACTCGCGCATTGAACGGAGAATAAACACATTTACTTGCCTGTTTAAAGAGAGAGGAAATCGAGAAAGAAATTAACATCCATCGTCAGTCAATCAATCACAAATCTTCACAAACTTTAGATTATTTCGACGCACCACTCGCGAAGTCCACGCACGGCGCTCCGGTAATCGTCTTGCACCCAACATTCGATCGCGCCACGTTCGCCGCCAATCTCCCGTCAAAAGTCGTGATATCCGCGGACCCGTCCTTCTCGACGTAGACAACCGGTCTTCCGTCCGGAACGAACGGTTGGACAAACTTTTGCGCCGCGGCGTTCGGGACGCCGTTTTGGAGCGTGAGGCCCATGATTTCAGCCTGCGCCGGGGCGGAGTTGAAGAGCATGATCGCGGCGGCGCCGGCGGCGGCGATTTGTTGCGGCTTCCTGCATTGATGAATGACACACACACACACACACAGAGAGAGAGAGAGAGAAAGAGGTGTTAGTTTGAAAAAAAAATCCAACAGTCTCTCTGGTATTGCGCAAACAGAGAGTACGCAGTTCCTTTTTCCTTTGTTTCCTCAGGAGTACAATCTCCTTCATTTTGCGTATCTTTTGGGGCAGAAACCAAGTTTGAGGCAAAAAGAAGGAGATAAAAAAAACAAATTCTCATCTCGAATGTCTCGAATTCGCGCAGGTTTGCGGACGACGCGAACGGCAACGCGACTTTGAAGAGATACGTTCGGTGGATGTAGATGTATATATCTTTGTCTGTGTGTTGAGTTCGCTCGTTTTGAGACGACTCGTACTCTTACTCTCTCTTTTTTCGGAGAGCGAAATTTGCGCGGGTAACGACCGAAATTCCATCATCGCTCGTCGCCCACAAATCGGAGAAAAAAAAGACAATATAATTCGAAATCCAACGAGGAAGAGATGCGCGCGAACACTCACGTGGCTTTCTTTTCACATTTTTGCGCTTGCGCGGAGGCAACGACCGAAACAGTAACCGGGGCTTTGATGGCAAACATTTTTTATGTTGTGTTTTTAAGAGTGTAGGTGTGCTATTATGACGTTCTTTGTGGTCGAGATTTTCACTTGTTTTTAGACAGAGGGAGATGGATAATAATACACAAGAGAAAACTCTAAAATACTATGGCATATGCGCTGGAAAATTTTCCTCTTTCAATTAAACTAAATACAGTATTACATACACACACACGCGCGGGCGTTCTTCCGAGCAGCGCTCTTCTCTACTGCGCTCTCTTTTTCTATTGCATTATTATTATTGTTATTATTTTTGTTGTTTACGCAACCAACTCTCGACGTCCTCTCGATCGAAAGCGATATCTTTTTCAAACTTGGACGCGGCGGATGCGGAGGATGTTTTTCGAATGGTGACGGTTTTGAACTCGATGCGAACGTCGCTGGCGAGGCGAGAAATTGCCTCGGAGTTGTCTTTGGTCAAGTTGATGACGTTTACCGCGTGCTTTTGTTGGGATTTTTTGAGCTCGAGGAGGACGGTGAGGACCGCCGAGCGGGTTTCCGCGGGCGAGAGAGAAGAGGCGTCGATGGTGACGTCTGCTCCTTCGTTTTCAGAGTTTGAAGGCGAAGAGGGAGCAGGAGTTGTCGTTGTTGTTGTTGTTGTTGTTGTTGTTGTAGAGGTAGATGTAGAAGGCGACGAAATAGCCGCCTTCGCGTTAACCTCCGCGGCAACTCTCGTGAGCATTTTCAACGCGTTCTCGGATTGCTTCCTTAAATACGCGTTGTTGTTGTTTTTACTACTCGCGCCGACGCCTTCATTATCGCTGAAGCCCTCTTCTCCCTGGTTCGTATCGTCGTCCTTGCTGTCATCTTCTCGCTTTTTTTGCACAGAAGGAGCAGCACCGACGCCAACGCGTCGGGTCATGTCCGCGTACATCTCTCGTAATACGTTCACCTCCTCCATCGTTCCCACGTCGCGAAACAATCGAGGCTCTAATATCGTCGCGCGAATAGCCGCGTTGAATATTCTCGGTTTCCGTTCACCATCTGAAGCGAACGTGTTCGCGTACCGATCGTAAAAAGTAACCGCATTTCGAAACTTCGACGCGACGGAGTAGGCGTAAAGCATCGTGATGAACTCATACTCATCCGGTTTCGACGTTCGTCGCATGCGAACGATGCGTTCAAACGTCCCTTCGCTCTTCTCTAGATACTTCTCGCCACCTCTCGCGTACGCCGCTAACAGCGAATTCAGATGTTCCGTGGTCACAAATTCTGCGCCGCGTTTTGATATCATCTCTTCCATCACTCGTTCTGCCGTCGCCGGGCCGTTCTTTCCCATTTTCTTGGTTGCTTTCAACAGCGCGAGATACGTCACCGAATCCGCGATGAGTGGATTATCGTCTCTGTTTATCAAGTCCAAGATATCCATGGCTTCACCCGGGACGTTTTCTCCCGCGCAATGGTCGATGACGATGTTCGCAGCGGCGATCGGGTAGTATTTTTTCTGTTGAATGGTTGTCGCCGGGGTTGCATTCAATCCGTTGTTCTTCGCCGCGTTCATCGAGTTCATCGACGACATCTTGGGCGTCAACAGGTTCTCTTTCAAAATGGCGACGTTTTCGGAAAGCAAGTTGGCGTCGCGCAACGCCAAGCTGAGGAAGATCCAAAACTCTGGCGAGAGTTGGCTGTTTGCGTTTCTCGCTCTGCCTTCTTCGTTGTAAATCAACTCCTCGTTGTACACCGCCAACGCCTCTTCGACTCGTTCAGGACCGGCGCGTTGAAAGGCTTCGACTACGCATCTGCGAATTTCCGGCGCGTTTGCATACTCGTCGCCAAATCCAAAACGCAACCGATCGCGAACCTCGATCGCTTCGTCCGCTAATCCTGCTCTCGCGCAGATTTCTAATATGCACTCTAAATCGTGGCGTTTGCTTTCGTCCTTGGATGTTGTGGTATCCGTTCGTGACGACAACGACGACGAAGAAGAAGAAGACGAGCGGTATCGTCTTCGTCCACCGTTACGATCGTTTTCATCGTACGAGGCAAACAAAAGAGGCGCTGATTTGGATTTCGAGTTCGATGTGACCGCATCGATCGCGAACCTTGCCGCAGTTTTGTTCGAGATGCGACCGTTCCGTCCGCCGGCGTACCGTAAGGCTTTATATAAAGCTCTGTACGTGCTTTTGCTCGGAGGAACGCCATTTCTTTGCATGTTTTGAAACACCATCAGCGCCTGTTTCGGTTGCTTCGAGTCGCAGAGGAAGTGCATGACTTGCGCGTACGCCGGTTCGACGTTTTCGCGGTTCTTTTTCGCGTCGCGGTCGTCGCGGAGTTCTTTGAATTGTTGCTTTTTCAGTTGACGCAAACGTTTCGCCGCGGCGAAATCGTAGTAATTTTTCTTCCTCGTCGCGTCGTCGTCATTATCCTCCTCATCATCTGCGCTACTCTCGATATCATCACCATCTTCTTCCGGCTGTTGTTGAGATTGTTGTTGTTGTTTCTGTTGCTCGTATTTAAATGCGGCGGCGAACGATTTCGCTCCAATCGTACCTCTCGCCATCCACTTCTCCGTCGTTTCCAACTCGCGAATGATTTCCATCGCCTTTGCGGCGTCTCTCGCTTTACACAACAAACCGACGATGCTCGAATAACACTGACCATCTAAAACGATATCTTTCTTCTTCGCTCGCGACCAGCACTCTAAACCGAGTTTCTTCATTTCATCAATAGTCGGCCTTCCGTTTTCAACGCCAAACGCGGATATTAACGTCGCCACGATAAACGCGTCGCCATTTTCTCGGTTTCGTTTCATCGAGTCGTACACCGTCATCGCGAATTCCACGTCTTTCGTCTGGTTAATAACTTTACACGCCGCCGTGAACGCTTTGCGTTTGAATCCCGATCTCGGTTTGATTTTCAAAGCTAAATCCAGGAAGCAATTCTTGGCGTCGTCCAATCGATTGACGTGTCGAGAGCACGAACAAAGGCGTTCGATTTTCAACTCGACGGCTTTCTTATCGCCGTACGCGCAATCGTGGTACGCCTCGACGTCTGTCCACGCTTTCTTCGCGCGAACCGTAAATCCTAAATCGTCGTACGCTCTCGCCATGGCGAGCAATACTATGCCCTTCGCGTTTGCGTTAACTCGAATCGCTCTCGATTTAATCCTTTCCAGTTCTAACGCTATGATTTGTTCGTTTTCCGGGGTTTCCACGTTTTCCTCCTCTTCCTTTTCCTCTTCGATCGTATCGCCATTAATGATGACTTCTTCTTTTACGTTTGAGGAGGATTTTACGCCTCGAAAGATTTTCCTCCGTTTCGCCCAAAGTTCAATCAACTCGTGCGCGTCTCGACCGTTGACGACGTCGATGACTTGCAAAATGTCGTCATCCTCCGTGTCCTCCGAACCATCGTTCATCTCGTAATACCTAAAATCCCACTCCTGACTGACGTACTTCCACAACGTTTTCGTCCAAACCGTCTTCTCCTGGTCTACTTCGTATCTCTCCGCCACCGCGTCTAAAACAACCTTCAACGTCGCGAACGTTTTCGGCTTTGCCGCGCGAATGAAATCGCCGGTGATTGTCATCGCTTTTTGCTGCCTGCCTTTCAACGGCGGAAGTTGCTCACTCGTCGCACATCCCCTCCTCATTCTTCTTCCATTTTGCGAGGAAGTGTGACTCCCGGCGACGGCCGACGTACTCGCACTCCTCCCGCTCCCACGCTTCGCTCTGACGAAATCGTGCGTTTGCACTCGCCTCTGAACATACGTCTTCCCAATCCTCCCTCGTTTTAGAGAGATATCGTTTGACTCCAACGCTTCTCTCCATCTCTGTTCTTCTAAAACTTCTCCTTGGAGTCGTCTTTTCAGTGTACGCGCTCGTTCTTTGATCGACGCTTCTTCTTCTTCTTCTTCTTCATTCGCAAAAGTCCTGTTCGGGCGGACGTTGGATAGAACGAATTCGTCGTCGTCTTTACTGTTGTTGTTGTCGTCCTCCGCATCGTCGTCGTCATCGTCGTCATCTCTCATCACAGTCATCTTCTGTCGTTGTTTTCCATCCGTCTCCTCGTCGTAATCATCCGTTTTATTCGTTCTGTTTCTTCTTCTTCTTAATCCGTCGTTCGCATCATCATCCTCCTCTTTGGCGGCTTTCACGCAAACACGGAACGCATCGATTCTTCCTCTTCCTTTTGCACGAGACAGAGACTTTGAACGACCACCCTTTCGCCGAGACGACGACGACGAATTCGAGAAAAGAAGCGTCCTCGTCCTCAAAGCCGTCGTCATGATGATATGCGCAACGTAGAATGGAGAGTGATGAAGCACAATGTGAAATTCTTTCCCCGAACGGCATTCTAAAAAGCGCAGTTTTGCGTCTCTCTGATGAAAGGGGCTTCTTTCTTAACGAACAACGGGTCTTTGAACTCTCAGGGGACGATGGTTTTGACGAGAGGATTTGCCGCGCTCGCGCTTGCCAAGACAGTGGTTCTTTGTCCGAAATACGAGTCGACGTGTGATTTCTCATCAGCGGCGAATTCATCATCATCGAGTAGTAAAAAGTATTCCATAAACCACCGAACGTTCCGGAACGAGTTTTCCTTCTATTCAAACATTCTGCGCGTCGTCAGAAACATCGCCGTGCCGACGCAACTGTGCACTTTAAAGTTTAAAACAGAGTTGGACCGATTCGATGCGAACACGGAGCGGTGGAGAGAACACTATGAAATGTACGAGGAAGCGATGTGGGAAGCACACGGGAACGCGGAAACGGCGTTAAAGAGGATTTTAGAGGACGAGAGATTTGATGATAGGACTGCCGAAATTCCCACGATTGAGACGTTAGTAGAAATGGAACAGACGAGGCCGAGATTTCCT
>ENA-UOXV01002159-UOXV01002159.1-marine-metagenome-genome-assembly--contig:-NODE-2159-length-26014-cov-4.506298_pt1 | contig 26014 bp, 20 predicted proteins | sample MGYA00238165_ERZ766961 | MGnify/ENA primary metagenome ERZ766961 (study PRJEB28924, sample SAMN03173240) | marine metagenome | biome: Marine; feature: Water; material: Subsurface seawater | place: North... | reverse complement strand
AAAGACGTTGCCGCAATTAGGCTGGCAAAAAATTGGGCCGCTCAAATTTGAGCGAGACGGCGAACGTTTATCCATTGAAATTTCTACTGTAAGCAGGACAGGCGAAAACCTCATTGTCCGATTTGCCATCCGACCAGTTTCACCATCAGGGGCCAAGCCATAACGCATCTTTTTTGATGACATAGATGTAGGGGCTTATTGTGGCGTCTGGTCTGTAGGTGCCATCTAGGCTGGACTATAAATTTTATGGCCCTCGATGGTGCTTGATTTCTTGCGGATTTAAGACATTTTTGAACCATAGTCTTGACGTCGGCAGGACACGGTTATATAAGCCTGCCCTCACAGTGAAGATGCTGTAAAGCGCAGAATTCATAGAGATTTTTAAGAGAAGTTTAGAGATAAAGGGATAGCCATGGCCCAACATGTATCGGCCAAGAAACGGATCCGTCAAACCAAGCGCCGCACGGGTGTCAACATCAGACGCCTGAGCCGCATTCGGACATTCGTTCGCATTGTCGAAGAAGCCATTGATGGTGGCGATCAGAAAAAAGCAGCTGATGCGTTTCGTGCTGCACAACCGGAAATGATGCGCGGTGCGCAGCGCGGCGCCATAGATAAGAATATGGTTTCTCGTAAACTTTCACGGCTGTCTAAACGCATTAAAAAAATGGCCGCCTAAATAATATTTCTCATTTCTAAAAAGTCGTGCGCCAAACTGGCCCACGGCTTTTTTTATGCGTAAATGATGTCGCTGATTACAATGTAATTCTGTAAAAATTTTTTGCCATCAGGGCGCTCACTTGAAGGTTGTCAAGTGAATTAACTTCAACATTGGTGAATTTATTTAGATGTTCTTGATACGATCACGTTGCCAACTTGATCACACCTTTGTAAGTTTGCTTTCCAATTGACGACCCCACAGACAGCACTAATGACGATAGGAATTCGACCATCTGAGAACCTCGCTTAAAGCGGAAACATTCAGAGGGTCGGGGCTAGAGACTATTTGTTGTCATAGGCAAACAACGGCAGGAAAAAGTTGGGATCGGAATTCTAGTTGGGCGAAAAAAGAAAGACGAAGTTTCAAGGTTTAAAGTAGACATACTTAAGAATTTTGTTTTGAAGAGTGCGGTAAGTTTTTTAATTTAATCAGTTTTTTTAATTGCCGATTTCATAGGAAGCAAATTCCCAATCGGTAGAAACAAATCAGGTGGCGGCAACGTTCCGCAACCGATGTCATAAAAGGGGAGGGTCACCAGAAACGCTAAAATTTACCACCATGAGCGCTCAACAAGGCGTTGATGTTAAGGTAGGCGGGGTTACTGGCAGCCTTCAGAAATAACCCCCGGAATCAGCTGTTCAGGCAGTTTTCGGGATTGGATGAAATAACAAAGAGGTCTTCTTTCGGCCAATTAATATAAGGGTCGGGAGAGACGTGCGTTCTTAGGGGCTGGCAACGAGATGGATACAGGTTTGGTGGATGAGAAACTAGCGCTCCAATGGGCTACAGTTCTTGAATCCTTGCGTAGTGAAGTTGGTGAAGATGCCTATAAAAGTTGGCTCAAGCCGATGGTTATGCGTGAAGTCCGTGATGGCCAACTGAGTATATCGGTGCCAACGCGGTTTATGCGCGATTGGGTCGTGGCACATTACCTTGATAAGCTGAACCTGCTTTGGGCCCGTGAAAATACAGATATTTCTGCCGTTAATGTTTTTGTCCAACCGGATCAGTCGGCAAAACTAACGAAGGATAGTGTCAGCAAGGCGACGATGGAGGCTGTGCCATCTCCAAGTGTCCCCGTGAAGCAAAACAGCTTTGATTATCAAAAAGAAATTAGCGCCCCGCTTGATCCTCGTTTCGCGTTTGATCAATTTGTTGTTGGCAAGCCAAATGAGTTTGCCTATGCCGCGGCCCGCCGGGTCGCCGAAGCGGCGACGGTGCCTTTTAATCCATTATTTCTGTACGGCGGTGTCGGCCTCGGTAAAACCCATTTAATGCATGCGATTGCGCGGCATATCCGCCAGAGCGATCCTTCTCGTACTGTCATCTATTTATCGGCTGAAAAGTTTATGTATCGCTTTATTCGGGCGTTGCGTGAGCACAATACCGTTGATTTCAAAGATCAATTTCGCTCAGTCGATGTGTTAATGATCGATGATGTTCAGTTCATTAGCGGTAAGGATTCGACCCAAGAGGAGTTTTTTCACACCTTTAATGCTCTTGTCGATGAGGGGCGTCAGATTGTGATCTCCTCAGATAAGTCCCCGTCAGAGCTTGAAGGGGTAGAGGAACGGCTTAAATCACGCCTCAATTGCGGTCTTGTCGCCGATATTCATGCAACCACCTACGAGCTCCGGCTTGGGATCTTGCAGGCTAAAGCCGAGCAGGTCGGTGTCCAGGTTTCGCCAAAAGTGATGGAGTTCCTGGCCCATAAAATTACCGCCAATGTTCGTGAGCTTGAAGGCGCGCTCAATCGGGTGATTGCCCATGCTCAATTGGTCGGACGGCACATCACCCTCGAAACCACCCAAGAAGTCCTCCATGATTTGTTAAAGGCGAATGATCGCCGGGTCACCATCGAGGAAATTCAAAAACGGGTCGCCGCACATTTCAATATCCGGATTTCCGATATGCATTCAGCCCGTCGGGCCCGGTCTGTCGCCCGGCCTCGTCAGGTCGCCATGTACTTGGCGAAGCAATTAACGTCGCGCTCTTTACCGGAGATCGGCCGCAAGTTTGGCGGTCGGGACCACACCACAGTGATGCATGCCGTACGCAAGGTCGATGAGCTAAAAGAGCATGATTCGACGTTTGCGGAGGATGTCGAACTCCTGCGCCGCATGCTCGAAGGCTAGCGGCTCTTTCTTCCCAAAAAAACGCTCGGTTTTCCGGGCCCTCTTCCACCCTTCTGGCGTGCCAGGTCGGTATCGGAAAACACTTCGGATTCTAAGGGGTTTTGCTATAATGGTGAGACCTTGAGGGTGGGCAATTCGAAACCGTCTTTGAGACCTGCCCCTATAACCAATAACCGATTGAACAATCAAAAATTGCCATGAAATTTTCTATCGAACGGGCCGCTTTGTTAAAGTCTTTGGGACACGTGCAAAGCGTTGTTGAGCGCCGCAACACCATACCGATCCTGTCCAATGTTAAATTGGAGGCGGACAACGGTAAATTGAGCCTCAATGCAACCGACATGGATCTTGATATCGTTCAAAGCGTCGCCGCACAGACGAGTGATGCCGGTGCGATTACGGCACCCGCTCATACGCTTTACGAGATTGTCCGCAAGTTACCAGAAGGTTCTGAGGTTGAATTTGATACGAGTGATGATGGTGGACAAATAACCCTTCGTGCCGGACGGTCTCGGTTCACTTTGTCCTGTCTGCCTATCGAAGAATTTCCAGTCCTCGATGAAGGCGTATTGCCGCACTCATTCGCGCTGAGCGCAGATGATACGCGAGTCCTCATCGACCGGACCCGGTTCGCCATTTCAACCGAAGAAACGCGGTATTATCTGAATGGTATTTATGTCCACGCTGCTCAACGCGATGGTGTGGATGTGTTGCGTGCTGTTGCAACCGATGGCCATCGTCTGGCGAGCGTTGAAGTGCCTTTGCCCGATGGCGCTAAAGGAATGCCAGGTGTTATTGTCCCGCGTAAAACGGTGACAGAGCTGCGTAAGCTCATGGACGAGACCAATGAAGATGTCATGGTGTCGCTCTCTGAAACGAAAATCCGCTTTGCTTTTGATGAAGCGGTGCTGACGTCGAAATTGATTGATGGGACTTTCCCTGATTATGAACGTGTGATTCCGACGGGCAACGACAAGGACTTGGAAGTGGACCGGAAGGTTTTTGCCGACGCTGTAGATCGGGTTTCTGCCATCTCAACGGAGAAGTCACGGGCCGTCAAACTCAGCCTCAGTAAAGGGACTCTCATTTTGTCGGCCAGTAGCCCGGATGCGGGTAGCGCGACGGAAGAGTTGGAAGTCGACTATGATGGTGGCGATCTTGAAGTTGGATTTAATTCGCGTTATTTGCTGGATATTACGCAGCAAATCGAAGGCGATCAGGCCCATTTTATTCTAGCCGATGCCGCCTCGCCGACCATCGTTCGTGAAGTTGGTGATTCCAGTGCGCTTTATGTGCTGATGCCGATGCGTGTGTGAGGTGACGGGTAACCCTGGCCTGGCAGATACTGACAATTTTGCCGGCTCTATTTCCGGCCCCTCTACTGGCTCATCAATGGATGCACCTGTTTCACTTGTCGCTGAAAAATCATCCTTAAAACCAATGTTGGCGGTTGAGCGGCTGACCCTGACCCATTTTCGAAACTATGCGACACTGCGACTTCATTGTGGTGCCGAGCCCGTTGTGCTGACGGGCCCAAACGGGGCAGGCAAAACAAACCTTTTAGAAGCCCTCTCATTTTTAGCGCCGGGCCGCGGCTTACGCCGGGCCAAACTCACCGATATCGCGCGCCGTGATTTAAAAGACCCAGATCAGGACGGTGCGGTGATTTGGGGCGTTGCGGCACATCTGACGACACCGCAAGGTCCGGTTGAACTGGGGACGGGGTGTAATGGTGAGGTTACAAAAGGTGGCCGCCCCCGGCGGATCGTCCATGTTGATGGCGAAACCGTTTCGCAGCAAGCCGCCCTTGCCGAGCACGTTCATATCCAATGGCTGACACCGCAAATGGATCGATTGTTTCTTGATGGCCCACAAGCACGGCGGCGATTCCTGGATCGGCTGGTCTTTGGTTTTGATCCAGCCCATGCGGGCCGCGTTGCCGCCTATGAGCATGCCTTGCGCGAACGCAATCGATTGTTCAAGGCCCAGGGCGCACGGGCCGATGCCGATTGGTTGTCCGCTCTTGAGGACACAATGGCCAGTAAAGGTGTCGCTGTGGCGGCCGCGCGTCATGAGGTATTGCTGCGGATTAAGCCGGCGTGCGTTGACGTCCATAGTCATTTTCCGGCTGCTGAGGTGTCGCTTGAGGGCACCCTAGAACGATGGCTTGAAGAGATGCCCGCCTTAGCCGCCGAAGATCAATACCGTTCGGCATTAGCGGCCTCGCGCGCCAGAGATGCCGAGACAGGCCGGGCCGCAATTGGGCCTCACCGCAGTGATCTTCGAGTCCGCCATGTCGGCAATGGCCGTATGGCCGAATTTTGCTCGACGGGTGAGCAGAAGGCTTTGTTGATCCGTTTGGTTTTGGCGCATGTTCAAACAGCGGCGCGAGATTGGGGACGGTTGCCAATTCTATTGCTTGATGAGGTTGCCGCGCACCTTGATGAAACCCGCCGCGCCGCCTTGATCGAAGAAATTGTTGCGCTTCGTATTCAAGCCTGGCTGACCGGCACGGATGATGCATTGTTCGAGCCGTTTAAGCATGCGGCACAATTTTTTCGGGTCAATGCGGGTACGGTTTTGGCCTGATTTTATTGGGTTAAATATCTGATTTATTAGGCGAAATAGTGTATAATCGAACACATAAATTGAGAGAACATAATGAGTGAAAATAAAACCGAAAAAGACGCTTTAGGGCAGGACGAAGCATATGATGCCGAGTCCATTAAGGTGCTGCGTGGCCTTGAAGCGGTGCGCAAACGGCCGGGGATGTACATCGGTGATACCGATGATGGAACCGGGCTTCACCATATGGTCTACGAAGTTGTCGATAACGCCATTGATGAGGCCTTAGCCGGTCACTGCGATAAGGTCGTTGCAACACTGAATGCTGATGGCTCAGTCAGTGTTTCCGATAACGGTCGCGGTATTCCAGTTGATATCCACAAAGAAGAGGGCGTATCGGCTGCCGAAGTTATCATGACCCAGCTTCATGCTGGAGGAAAGTTTGATCATGACTCCTATAAAGTTTCCGGCGGCCTTCACGGTGTCGGTGTTTCCGTTGTGAACGCGCTGTCCGACTGGCTTGAGTTACGTATTTGGCGAAATGGTAAAGAGCATGTTGCGCGCTTCGAGCATGGTGATGTGGTTAAATCTTTAGAAGTGGTTGGCGATGCGCCGCTACAGGAAAATGGCAAGGTCCTTTCGGGCACCGAAATCACGTTCCACCCCTCATCCGAAACATTCACGATGACCGATTTTGACTTCGATACTTTGGAGCATCGTTTGCGTGAGTTGGCATTTTTGAATTCCGGCGTGGCCCTAACCCTCAAGGACAGCCGCCATGTCGAAGAAAAGGTCGTTGATCTGCATTATGAAGGCGGCTTGAGGGCCTTTGCGGAATATCTCGATCGGTCGAAAACGGCGCTGAGTGAAACGCCGTTGTCGGCCTCCGGTGAGCGTGACGGTATCGTCGTCGAAATGGCCCTGCAATGGAACGATACTTATCACGAGACGACATTGTGTTTTACCAACAACATCCCGCAACGCGACGGCGGCACGCACTTGGCCGGTTTTCGCGGCGCCTTAACGCGGACCATTAATAAATACGTCTCGAAAAGCAGCATTGCAAAGAAGGAAAAGGTCAGCATCACAGGTGATGATGCGCGTGAGGGTATGACGTGTGTGTTGTCGATCAAAGTGCCTGATCCTAAATTTTCATCGCAAACCAAAGACAAGCTGGTGTCGTCCGAAGTCCGCCCTGTCGTCGAAAGCGTGGTTGGCGATCAGATCGATCAATGGTTTGAAGAACATCCCGCTGATGCGCGCAAAGTCATTAATAAAATTTTTGAGGCCGCATCAGCCCGTGAGGCCGCCCGCAAAGCCCGCGAACTGACCCGGCGCAAAGGCGCGCTGGATATTACGTCTTTGCCTGGAAAGCTCGCCGATTGCCAAGAGCGTGATCCGGTAAATTCCGAAATCTTTATCGTCGAGGGTGATTCCGCCGGTGGTTCCGCTAAACAAGGCCGCGACCGTTCCAACCAAGCGATCTTGCCGCTTCGCGGTAAGATCTTGAATGTCGAACGGGCACGTTTCGATAAGATGTTGGGATCGGCTGAAATTGGCACCCTCATTGCCGCCCTCGGTACCGGGATCGGTAAAGAAGATTTCAATGTCGAAAAATGTCGTTACCACAAGATCATCATTATGACGGACGCCGATGTCGATGGCGCCCACATCCGCACCCTTCTGCTCACGTTTTTCTATCGGCAGATGCCCGAGCTGATTGAACGGGGCTATCTTTATATCGCGCAGCCGCCGCTATATCGCGCTAAGCGAGGCAGCTCAGAGGTGTATTTGAAAGATGATCCGGCGCTCGAAAATCATTTGTTTTCAGCCGCCATCGATGATGGTTCCGTCTTCGTTGATTATAATAAAGTTCAAGTGGCTGGCTCAGACTTGCGCGAGTTGGTTGAAGAGGCGCGTGCTGAGAAGTTGTTGCTCGAAGGTCTAGCGCCGCATGTCCCGATGAAAATCGTCGAGCAATGTGCAATCCTTGGTGTGTTGAACCCGGACATCTTGTCAGATGCAAAGCTTGCCGGTCAGGTCGCCGATGCGATGGCCAAGCGTCTCGACGGTTTAGAGGTGGTTACGGAGCGGGGTTGGGTTGGCGAAGTGAGGGAAGATGGCGGCTTGCGGTTTAGTCGTATGTTACGTGGTGTGCAAGAAGCCCATGTGATCGACGGCGCGCTCATCAAAAGTACTGACGCGCGTAAACTCGATGAGAATGCCGCGCGCATGCAGAAAATTTATGCGAAGCCCGGCTTGTTAACCGCGAAGGAACGCGAGTTCGAAATCACCGGTCCTGTTTCGCTGGTCGATGCCGTCCTGCAACTGGGGCGGCGCGGTACAGCCGTCCAGCGCTATAAAGGATTGGGCGAAATGAACCCCGGTCAGCTTTGGGAAACCACGCTTGATCCCAATGTCCGTACGCTACTGCAGGTTCGGGTGAAAGATGTTGAAGAGGCCGGCGTCGTCTTCTCGACCCTGATGGGCGATGTCGTCGAATCACGCCGCGATTTTATTCAGGAAAACGCTCTCAAAGTCGCCAACCTAGATATTTAGGCCCAAATATTTCCTGTAATTGTAGGCTTTCTCGGGGCAATCTTCATATTTTTAACACAATTCTAACGCTAAGGTCCTGATAGTAGGAGCTATGGCAGAAAAACGACGATCCCGTAAAAAGGCGAGCTCGCGGAAAACCAAGGCGCGCAAAAAAAGCAACGCACGACAAGGTGTGCGGCATGGTGTTCTGTGGCCCATATTCAAATGGACGTTAACAGCGTCTGTTTGGGGCTTGATTATGCTCGGCGGCGTGTTGGCTTATTACGCCTACGATTTACCCGATGTCAGTGAGGCGCTAACAGCTGAACGCCGGGCGACAATCACGGTGAAATCTGCAGATGGCACAACGCTGGCGCAATTGGGCGACCTTTATGGGTCGCCGGTTCGGTTGCGTGATTTGCCACCCGCATTACCGATGGCGATTATGGCAACGGAGGACCGTCGGTTTTATTGGCACTTTGGTATTGATGTGATCGGTCTCGCCCGCGCGATGTATTCGAACATTCGAGCTGGGCGTATTGTGCAAGGTGGCAGCACACTGACACAGCAAGTGGCTAAGAATCTTTTTCTCACGCCGGAACGCACCATTAAGCGAAAAGTACAAGAACTACTGCTCGCGTTTTGGCTGGAATATAAATTCACCAAAGATCAGATTTTTACGGTTTATCTGAACCGGGTGTATTTGGGGGCTGGAACGTATGGCGTCGAAGCTGCATCACAACGGTATTTTGGCCATTCGGCGCGGCGGTTATCACCCTATCAATCTGCTTTAATAGCGGGCCTTTTGAAGGCACCATCTCGCTACAATCCACTGGTGAATTTAGAGCGCGCGAATAAAAGAACCCAACAGGTTCTCGCCAATATGGTGGACGCGGGCTACATCAGTAAAAAATCGGCAAAGCAGGCAAATTTTCATAAAAGCGGTCTTCTGACACGGCCGCCGGATCAAACCAAAGCCCGTTATTTCACCGACTGGGTGCTCACACAAATTTCAAGTTATATCTCATCGGGACATGGCGACATCATTGTCGAAACCACATTGGATTCGCACCTCCAGGCCTGGACCGAAGGCGAAGTCAAACGCGTCATTGCAAAAAACAAGGGACCGTCAAAGGTCTCGGAGGTTGCATTGGTGGCACTGGCGAAAGACGGTGCGGTGCGCACCATGATCGGCGGGCATCGTTATTTCCATAGTCAATTTAACCGCGCGGTGCAGGCAAAACGCCAACCGGGTTCGGCTTTTAAGCCGTTTGTTTATCTGAGCGCATTGGAAGCCGGGTTATCGCCGATGTCTACGGTCGTCGATGCTCCGATCCGAATTGATGGCTGGCAGCCTCGAAATTTCTCTCGGCGTTATCGTGGCACCGTGACTCTTGAACAAGGACTATCTCAGTCGATTAATACGGTGGCCGTACAATTGGGCCAGCGGGTGGGCGTTAGCCAGCTGATTAAAATCGCCCGCCGCCTCGGCATTACGGCAAAATTGCGCCGCGATTTGAGCATCGCTTTAGGCGCTTCAGAAATCAGCCTACTGGAACTAACGGGCGCCTATGCGCCATTTGCGAACGGCGGTACGGGTGTCTGGCCGTATGCAATTCGTGCCATTAAAGATAAAAGCGGCAAGGTTCTGTATCGACGTTCGGGGTCTGGTCCGGGCCGCGTCATCGCACCACAGCACGTGGCATCAATGAATCAAATGATGGCGCGTGTATTAAAAGATGGCACCGGTAAAAAAGCAAAATTAAATCGGCCCGCCGCCGGTAAAACAGGAACCAGCCAAAATCTGCGCGATGCTTGGTTTGTCGGCTATACGGCAGATTTGGTTGCGGGGGTTTGGATGGGCAATGATAATGGATCATCCATGAAGCGTGTCACGGGTAGCGGCTTGCCGGCAACATTATGGCAGCGTTTTATGACCCGTGCCCATAAAGGAATGCCGGCTAAAGCCCTCCCCGGCCTTGCGCCCAGCGATTCCACGCCCGATGAAAAGGGGTTCTGGGAGCGTTTGTTCTCTGCGCTATAGGCTGAGACTTAAGCAGAATTTTTATTGAGTTTTTCGATGGTGGCGGTTGTGCTGTGGCCCGGTGACAGTTTTGCAAGCAACACTTTGCCGCCATAGCTTTCAACTTCTTTCGCGCCGACCACATCTTCTACTGTGTAGTCTTCGCCTTTAACCAAGACATCGGGACGGATAGTTTCGATGAGGCTTAAGGGCGTCTCTTCAGTAAAAATTGCGATAGCATCAACGCTGGCAAGAGAGGCGAGAACGGTCGCGCGCGCGGCCTCAGTTTGGATAGGCCGATCATTGCCTTTCAATTTTTTCACGGATACATCGGCATTCAGGCCAACAATTAAACGATCGCAGCCTTCTTTGGCTTGATGCAAAAGAGAGACATGGCCCGGATGCAATAAATCAAAACACCCATTGGTAAAGCCGATCCGAAGATTTTGTTTTCGCCACGTATCGACTGTCTTGATTAAAGTCTCCGGAGACAGAATTTTTGCTTCTGCATCTGAAAGTGTTAGGTGATGGAGCGCGGCAATGATTTCAGCTGTATCGGCGGTTGCGGTACCGACTTTCCCAACAACGATTCCGGCGGCAATATTGGCGAGCGCTGCGGCGTCAGCCAAAGCGGCTCCTGTTGCGGTGGCCGCGGCAATGGCGGCGACGACCGTGTCACCAGCACCGGAGACATCAAAAATATCACGCGCTTCTGCCGGCAAATGAGTGACGTTTCCTTCGGCCGTTAAAAGCGTCATGCCATCTCGGCTTCGGGTTGCGAGAATGGCCCCGAGATGATGTTCAGAAACCAAGGCCTCGGCGGCAGCGACAATCTCTTCCAAGGTATCGACAGGCTTTTGGCTGGCCTCAAGAAGTTCTTGACGGTTCGGCGTGATGAGGCTGGCCCCGGCATAGTGGGTATAGTCCGCGTTTTTGGGATCGACGATCACAGGCACACCAACTTTTACGGCGGCATCGATTAATGTTTTGGCCATGCCATTGAGCAGGACGCCTTTACCGTAGTCAGAGAGCACCAGTACGGCGCAGTCCTTCAGGGCAGTCGTGACGGTTTTCACAACGTCTTTAGCCGCTTTGCCGTCCAGCGGCGCGATGGATTCACGGTCGGCGCGCATCATTTGCTGAGTGCCGGCAAGGTACCTGGTTTTGATTGAGCTTTGCCGGTTGGCATCGACCACAAGGTGCGCATCAACGTGATCCAGTTCATTCAGCAATCCCTGAATTTCCGTTCCCGCATCGTCATCACCGATAAGGCTGACCATTTTGACCTGCGCACCAAGAGCCGCAAGATTTCGGACCACATTGCCAGCGCCGCCAAGCATCATGTTTTCATCATGAACGCTGAGTATGGGAATCGGTGCTTCCGGTGAGATGCGCTCGACACTACCGGTCACAAAGCGGTCCAGCATCACATCACCAACGCACAAAACCTTAGCGCCGGATAAAGATTGAACCACAGAAATGAGGTCGGCGCGTTTCGTCATGCCGAACGAAGCTCCCGTTCTAAGGCGCCGCACAGCATGTGACCCAGCATAATATGCATTTCCTGGATCCGCCCGGTGTCGGTGGCCGGCACGATCACCAGCGGATCGGCCACACCCTTCATGCGGCCGCCATCACGGCCGACTAAGCCGACGGCATGGGCGCCAACTTTTTTGGCCATGTTAAGGGCGCGGATCACATTTTCACTTTGCCCCGACGTTGAAATGCCGATGGCGACATCTCCCTCGCGGCAAAGCCCCTCAACTTGGCGAGAAAATAAATCTTCGAAGCTGTAATCATTGGCAATCGCGGTCAGCACCGATGTATCCGTGGTGAGTGCCATGGCCATAATCGGCGCGCCATCGATCTCGTACCGCACGATCAGTTCGGTCGCGATGTGCTGGGCATCAGCGGCACTGCCGCCATTGCCGAAGAGCACGAGTTTTTTTCCATTGCGGCAGGCATTGAGACAGGTTTCAACGAGTTTAGTGAATGGCTCTAAAATAACCTCGCGGGTCGCGGCAAACGCTTCGGCGTGTTCATCGAGTTCAGATTTGAAGAATGCGTCGAGTGGCATGGTGTCGGGTGGTCCTTATGACAATGTAACTCGATCGCCGCTTTGCAACGATTCGAGTGCGGCAATGGTCGCAATGCTGGTTTCGATTAGCTCGGATTCATCAATCGGAATCTCGCCGCCTTGGGCAGCAGCAATGAAGGCTTTGAGCTCTTGTGGTATGCCTTTGCCGGCATTGGCACCGTTGTTTTTAACCTGTCCGTTTTGAGCGACCGTACAATTTTTGAAATCATCGATCACCATGACGGCACCGCCGGCATAGGCTTCAATACGTTCCTTGCTCAACGCGGTATCGCCTTGTGCGGTATAGGCAATGGTCGCAAGGCTGCCATCGGTAAAGCGCAACATGATGGTGGCATCTTCACACGGCACATTGCTCGTGCGCGGCGCGCTGGCATGGACCGATTCAATAGCGGCGCCAATGAAAAACCGTGCAAGATCAACGAAGTGGCAGGCTTCGCCGAGAATGCGGCCGCCGCCCTGTTCGGGATCGTGAACCCAGTGGTCGGCGGGTAATGCGCCGGTGTTAATGCGAATGAGCAAAAATTTTGTGCCATCATGAGATTGCAGAAATGTTTGCATGGCTTGGCTCATGGGTGCGAACCGGCGATTGAATCCAACTTGGAAAAACCCTTTCGATTCGTTTCGTGCCGTGACGATGGCATTGATGTCACCCCGTGATAACGCGAGAGGCTTTTCAACGAGAACAGATTTATTCGCCTTTAAAGCCTTAATCGTCAGCGCGGCATGATGGTCATGCCGGGTTGCCACGAGAACAGTATTGATGTCTGGACTTAAAAAGATCTCATCTTCATTTGTTGATGCATGCGCGAAGCCAAAGGTCTCTTGGCTATGGTCCGCCGATGCGCCGCGCTCGCTGACCAGCGTATGAAGTACAACATTCTTCATGCCCTTTAACGCCGGTAGTATTTGTGTTTTGGCAAATCCGCCGGCGCCAATAACACCGACGACACATTTTCCATCGGCCGTTTTTACGGAGGGTTCAGCAAATGTTTTGACGGGATCAATGACGGCGTCATCTTTAAACGACAAGACAACACCAAGATGCGGTTCTTGTCCGGAAATCAGGTCGTACGCATTCTCGGCGTGTTCAAATTCAAACCGGTGTGAGATCAGCGGGGTAATGCTTAACCGTGGTTGCCGGTCAGAAGACATCAATCGTGTGCATTCGGCTAAATTCTCAGTTTCCGTCCAGCGCACATAACCTTCAGGGTAGCTGTGGCCTCGAATTTCATAATCATCATCGTAACGGCCGGGGCCGTAAGAACGTGAAACGATCACGTTTAATTCTTTTTGCATGAAGTCACGGTAGGAAAATTCTGTGCCAGTCTTGCCAACCAAAACAACGCGCGCTCGATCCCGTGCAAGAGCGGCTGCCGTCGCAAAGGGCTCGTTCGATTCGGTTGCTGCCGCGATCAGAACCGCATCGACGCCTTTATTATTGGACCAACTCAAAACCTTGTTTGTCGTTGTATCGTCAATTTCAGCGCAGAGCTCCGCACCCAATTGGCGTGCGAGATCAATCCGTGTGGGGTCAACATCGAGGGCGACAACACGGACGCCAGATAACGTGAGTAATTGGCATGCCAATTGGCCAACGAGTCCGAGCCCAATGACGGCAACACGCTCGCCAAGAGTAGCCCCGGTATTGCGGACAGCGTGCATAGCAATGGCGCTGAGTGTCGCAAAGCAGGCGTCCTCATCCGTCACGCTTTTGGGAATCGGCACCGCAAGATTTTTTGGCACCACATTCAGTTCAGCATGATTTGCCAATCCGGCACCGGCAATGGCGACGCGCTCACCAACCTGAAATTGTCCTTCAAGCCCGGCACCGACTGCGGTGACTGTGCCGGCGGCCGAATAGCCGAGGGGAAGCGGCTCATCGAGGCGGGCCATGACCGAGGTCCAGGTCTCTGCCAGGCCATCACGGCGAAATTTATCAAAAACTTTTTTGACCAGATCCGGGCGTGCCTTGGCCTTGCCGAGAATCGATTTGCGCGCAAACGCTGTCATCAGCCGATCCGTGCCGGCGGAGATCAAAGAAGCCCGGGTTTGTACCAGGAGATGCCCTGCTTTCACTTGGGGGGAGGGCACGTCCTTTAGCGCCAACTTCCCAGTGCGGGCGCTCTGAATAACCTGTTTCATGGCGCCTTTGTACCCTGATTTTTATGGTTTTGGCAAAGAGAGCATCAGGAAAAAGGCTTTATTCCCACGCCCTTGGCCGGTAATGACAGTGTATGTGTGGACTTGCCGCCATTTTAGCCTATGCCCCTGGAGCCCCGCCGGTCGATCAAACCGAACTGCTGGCGATTCGCGAAGCCATGTTGGCGCGTGGTCCAGATGGTGAAGGGCTGTGGATTGCCGCCGATCAACGCGTCGGATTAGCCCATCGCCGTCTCGCCATTATCGACCTTACCGATGCTGCTGCGCAGCCCATGGCGTTTGAAGAGGGCCGCTACCGGATCACCTACAATGGCGAGATTTATAATTTCAAAGCCTTGAAAGCCCATCTCGAATCTCAAGGGCACGTGTTCAAAACTCAATCCGATACCGAAGTGCTGCTGCATCTGTATCACCGCCATGGTCCTGGGATGGTGAAAGAGCTACGCGGCATGTTTGCGTTTGCGATTTGGGATGATGTGAAACAAGGCATGTTGTTGGCGCGCGATTCGTTTGGCATCAAACCGCTTTATTATGCCGATGATGGGAAAACGCTGCGGGTGGCATCCCAAGTCAAAGCGCTTCGCGCCGGCGGTCATGCCGGCACCGGCATAAACGCTGCCGGTCATGTCGGGTTTTATTTATTCGGTAGTGTTCCTGAGCCTCACACGTTGTTCGCCGATATAAAATCATTGCCCGCCGGGCATACGTTATGGGTTGATCAAAACGGCCTGCAAACACCGAAACTGTATTTCAGCTTAGCGGCAGAACTGGCGAAACCGTCTTCCAGTGTGATCGGCGGGGCCTATCAAGAACGGGAAACCATCGAGGCTATGCACGATGCACTGTATGACAGTGTGTCTCATCATTTTGTTTCTGATGTGCCGGTTGGTGTCTTTCTGTCAGCCGGACTTGATTCGACAACGCTTGCCGCTGTTGCTGCAGAGATGAACGGCGCTAATCTTGAAACGTTCACGTTGGGATTTGAAGAATTTAAGGGCACGCCCTGGGATGAAGTGACGTTGGCTGAAGATGTCGCAAAAACGTTGGGCACACGTCATCATGTACAGTGGATTTCAAAAGCAGATTTTTCAGCCGAAGCCGATCATCTTCTCAATGCGATGGATCAACCAACCATCGATGGTGTGAATACGTACTTCGTTGCCAAGGCAACCCATGAAATGGGTTTGAAGGTTGCGATTTCGGGGCTGGGTGGTGATGAACTTCTCGGCGGATATGGCGAAACCTTTGGCCGTATTCCCAAACTCGTTGAAGGCATTGGCCGATTGCCTGGCGTGCGGCCTATCGGGCGATTGTTCCGCGCCCTCGCCGCACCGTTCCTAAAAAAAGGATTGTCGCCGAAGTATGCCGGCGCACTTGAGTACGCCAGCCGATATGGCGATGCCTATTTCTTGCATCGAGGTCTTTTCATGCCGTGGGAGCTTAAGCATGTGCTGGATGCTGAATTGGTGGAAACCGGGCTTGAAGAACTCGCGCACTTATCGGCGCTTGAAAACCTTTGCGCGCCGATTGCCGAGCCGGCACGAAAAATTGCCGCCCTTGAGATGTCGTGGTACATGCGTAATCAATTGCTCCGTGATTCCGATTGGGCGGGCATGGCACACTCGCTTGAAATTCGGGTTCCCCTCGTCGATTCGGTTTTGTTTCGGCAGCTGGCGCCGCGATTGCTGCGGCCGGGCGGGCCGACGAAACAGACTTTAGCGAAAAGCCCGTCGATACCGTTACCGGCGTCTGTTCTCAATCGCCCGAAAACCGGTTTTGCCGTTCCCGTTCACGATTGGCTGCAAGCCGACCAACCCGACGTTAAGACAAATCATCTGAACCGAGGATTGCGCGGTTGGGCACAACGAGTTTATCAATCGGCCTTATGACAATGACGGGACACATGATGATGGATGGTCGACGGATCGCGGCAGCCTTATTGCTCGGCGGTATCTTCATGTTCAATCTGCTACCGGTTCAGGCGCAGGGTGCCGATTTTGAAAGAACGGTTCGCGATTGTATGGACAATGGGTTCTCCCGAGACGAATGCCTAAGCCACGCCGAGAAGGTTCATAATGTTGAGCGTTCGAGTGAGGATCGATACTTGGAAGAACGCCGCCAGCGCCTTGAGGAGCAATCGCGCCCGGCGCCCAAAAAGCTTCACCATCCGGGCCGCCGTAACATCAACCGCCCATAAATTTATCCCGTATTTTATTTTATCTAAAGGTGGGAATACATCGTCTGGCCGGCCACCGGCATGTCGGCGATGAGGACATGACCACTTCCTTCTAAAATGTAGAGCTGCTTACGATTGCCGGTCACGCCATAGGCGAGGTTGGTCACCTTTGGTGGTAGGCAGGATTCGATATCGTAAATCGGCAGGCCTTTGTTGTTAAAGACCCGCACCAGTCCCATGTTGGATTGGCAAATCGCAATATTGCCATCCTCGTCCATGGCTTGACCGTCCGGCGTGCCCATGCCAGGGAGAAAGCAAAATACGCCGGCACGCGATTGCGGCCGCATCTCATTTAAGGGCAGCCACCACACTGTGTTGGAACGATTGCCAACCAGTATCATTTTTTCTGCCGGATCGAGTGTGATGCCGTTCGGTCCTGGCAGCGTGTCGATCAAGGATTCGAGGCCGCGACGTTCGGAGTAGCGGTATACCCGCCCGGTCGGGTCATGCAGGCCGGTTTTGCCTTGATCGGTAAAATAAAGATCGCCGTTAGAGGCGAACACCAAATCGTTGACGCCCCTGAAGCCCTCAGCTGGTTTAAAGTCGAGAAACGGTTCGACCAATCCGGATTTCGGATCCATCACCATGATGCCGTTCTTAAAATCGGCAATAAAGATGCGGCCGTCTTTATGAATCTTAAGGCCGTTCGGTTCGCCGTCATATTCGGTGGCCAATTCGATGGTGCCGTCCGGCGCCATGCAAAAAATACGGCCGTACGGAATGTCGGTGAAATAAAGATTGCCCTCCCGATCAAACGACGGTCCCTCGATGTAGCAATCGACGCCGACCGGTTGACGCACGTAATGGGTCGAGCGCGTGCCCGGATGCGATCCCTTTTGCCGATACTTATCCGGGATACGCGCAAAAATTTCGGTTTTAATAATTTCCGGGTTGTAATGATCCATTAAAATGATCTCCCCTCAGATCATATTTTTAAAATAGGCAATTGTTCTTTTTAGGCCGTCTTCAAGGGCGACCGACGGTTGCCAGTCCAGAGTCTTTTTTGCAAAACCAATATCAGGGCATCGTTGCATAGGGTCGTCTTCAGGCAACGGCTTTCGAATGAGCGTTGATTTAGACTTTGTCAGGTCGATAATTTTTTCTGCCAAAGTAACAATTGAAATTTCGTGAGGGTTGCCAAGATTCATTGGGCCGGTGATATCATCGGGGGCGTTCATCAATCCAACAAGCCCATTGATGAGATCATCAACAAAGCAAAAAGATCGTGTTTGCTGCCCATCACCATAAACCGTAATGGCATCGCCCTTAAGGGCCTGAACAATAAAGTTGGAAACGACCCGGCCATCGTTTGGATGCATGCGCGGTCCGTAGGTATTAAAAATGCGCGCGACTCGGATATTGAGGTTGTGTTGGCGGTGATAATCAAAAAATAATGTTTCGGCGCAGCGCTTACCTTCATCGTAGCAGGCTCGTGGTCCGATCGGATTCACTTGGCCGCGGTAGTCTTCAGGCTGCGGATGGACATCAGGATCGCCATACACTTCGCTGGTCGAAGCTTGCAGAATCTTCGCTCGTGTTCGTTTAGCCAACCCCAGCATATTAATGGCGCCATGAACCGATGTTTTCGTCGTTTGTACAGGATCGTATTGGTAATGAATGGGCGATGCCGGACAGGCTAAATTATAAATTTCATCAACTTCAACATAGAGTGGAAAGGTTATATCGTGCCGCATCAATTCAAAATGCGCATTGCTCATTAAGTGTTCAATATTGTCCTTATTGCCGGTAAAAAAGTTATCGACGCAAAGGACATCATTGCCATCTTTTAAGAGACGGTCGCATAAATGCGATCCGAGAAAACCGGCTCCACCTGTAACCAGAATTTTTTTACGCAGCGACATCGAGATTCCTTATCGTTTTAGAGCGCGGCGAAGCTATCATTAATTGTCGTTCCGGCCAAATGCCTTCTTAATGACGGCTTATTTTTCACCATTCATGTTTCTAGAAAATATCGATCATTTCCTTCAAGGACGAGGCATGTGAGGCGATGGGAATAATAAGCGCCGGTGTCGATACCGATGCGGTGGTCGAGTACTTCAGGTGATTTTGAAATGGTATGGCCATGGACGACAACTTTATCGAAGGGTCCCGAATGATTGAGAAAGCGGCCGCGAATCCAAATGAGATCATTTTTCTTTTGGTGTTGTATTGGATTGGCAGGGTTAATGCCGGCATGAACGAACAGATAATCACCAATAGTTTGACGAAGCCTAAGGCCTTTATAAAAACGCATATGTGAATCGGGGACCGCTTCGGCAAACTGTTGGCGAATAAAAGCGGCCTGTTCATCGGGCGTGCGGTCTTTTGGGTCTCGAATATCAATGCCGTAACTTAAAAATGTTTCGAGGCAGCCGTTATCTCGCCAAACATCAAGAAGGGGGGACGGGCCTTTTTTCTCACCTAAAAATCTGAGCAGGAAATCCTCATGATTGCCTTTAAGGTTGATGACTTCAACGTTATGAGGAGAGAATTCAGCCAAGCTGTCGACCACACCGAACGAATCGGGGCCGCGGTCGATATAATCACCGAGGTGAATCAAAACGTTTTTGTGCCCAGGCGCTGATTTTGCATCGTCCAAGATGCTCTGGTGGAGGATTTCAAGGAGATCGAGGCGGCCATGAATATCTCCAACGGCATAAACCCGGGTGCCATGAGGGATATGAGGGATATGCGATTTAGAGGATGCGATGGCCATTTATCATCGTCCGGGTTTTCAGCTTTTCAGTTTATCAATCCGCCAGAAGCAGCCTGTATGCCATATTAGCCTTGATAAAAGCTTTTGGGGGCCACATCTTGAAAAGAAGCTGGATTTTAAGGGAAAGAATCAAATTTTGATGGCGGTGGGGTCTGGTAAGCGCCTGTTAACCAATGATTTCTATGGTTTAGGGTCCCGGAGGCATACCCGTGCACGGTGACCCAGGGCGACCCCGGAGTGATCCCGGGATGATGACGTAGAACAGGACTAAATTTGTAATGGCCGATGCGGCAAATTTCACCGCGATTCCCAATTTACATGGGACGTCTGAAGAGACGCTTTTGGTCGGCCATTTGCGCCGGATTCAAGAGCATTCGGCTGGCCAATATGCGATTCATGTTCATCTATCGGAATTAAGGCCGGGTAATCGTCAGCAAAATTTTATTCGCATCGCTGCGCGGGCATTCGAAGCCTTGCTCGCGAATTTTGATGCCACACTTTATGTCTTATCCAATCATGATCTTGTTCTTTTTTGCCGTGATGTTCCGGTCGATGATGTTGATCAAGCCATCTATAAAGTGCGCGCTTTATTTAGTGAAGATCCCCTCACGTTCGGTGATGAAGGTTCGTTCGAAGACCGCTTCACCACATGGTACGATTTAACTCAAAAAGCTGACTTCAGAGCCTTTATGGCTGAAGCCATTAAAATGGAGGCTGAAGCCAGCAGCCGCCAGCGCATTGACTCAGAAGATAAGTCGCCAGCCGCATCTTATGCCATGGCCGGCACCCCACTTGATCCCCGTAATCTTGCCGCCATCAATCAACGGATGATGGAGATTAATATTGCTGATCTATTGCGGCAACAAACGGCGGTCACCGTCCAGGCCGATGGTAAAGGCGAGACCTTGTTTCGAGAGCACTATGTTTCGATGCAGGATTTGCAACGACGGTTGGCACCAAACATCAACTTGTTTGGTAATTCTTGGCTGTTTCAATATTTAACGGAGACACTGGACCGGCGGGTGCTTTCGGTCGTCGCACAATTTGATTTTGAATCGATGACCGATGTTATCAGTCTAAATTTGAATATCAGCACCGTTTTGTCTCGTGAGTTTCAGGTATTTCACCGTTCTGTTGGCATGAATGCCAGAAAGGTTGTGATTGAACTTCAGCTCATTGATGTGTTTGCAGATTTGGGTATGTATGTTTTTGCTCGTGATCAACTTCGCGATACCGGATATCAAATCTTGATCGACGGACTTAATCCCGTATCGTTTCAATTTTTTAACCCAAGTTTGCTTGATGCAGATTTTGTTAAGCTTGGCTGGAGCAAAGAATTTTTAGGTGAAGTGCCTAAGGCGCGTGTTGATGAAGTGCGTGATCAAGTGAATATCACCGGTAAGAATAAAATGGTGCTTTCGCGGGTCGATTCGGAAGGTGCTATTCTTTGGGGCCTTCAAGCTGGCATCCATCGTTTCCAGGGGCATTATGCTGATGTCATCGTCGAAAAAATGATCTCTAAGGGAATCGTGAAATGATGAAGGCGTTTCCCATCACACGGATTGAAGAAGAGTTGTGGCTCACATGACAGAACCTGCAACCCGGCTGCCAAGCCAAGAAAAGCTGTTGCTCGATTACATTCATCGTCTCGATCAACACAAAGAAGGCCGTAAGATGGTTCATCTTCATCTGTCGGCATTGCGGCCGTTTAATCGTCGTGAACACCACATTTGTGCAGCGGCGGAAGATTTTGAACCCTTTGTTGCAGCTCTAGATGGACAGCTGTTTATTCTTAAAAATGCGGATATCTTTTTCATCTTTAAGCAAGAGGTTCAGCCGAGCGTTGAAACTGTTGTTCAGCAAACACGATACCTTTTCAGTGATGATCCTCTTGTATTGGAAGAAGATGATTCTGATATTCAATTCTCAGATTGGTATGACGTTGAAACTGATTACGATAAAATTTTGCATATCGTTCAGGACTTGATCAGCGCGGCATCAGATCAAAACCGGTCATTTACAAATCAAATGGATACGCGATCGGCGCTTAAGGCAAAGCAAGAAAAAGGCGAGCCGTTAACCCCTGAAGTTCTAGGGCGCGTTGAAAGTGCATTAACACGGACGGATCTGTCCAACATGGTCCGGCGGCAATACATTTGTTCGTTGTCACGTCGCCGTGTTCCGGAGACCGCATTTAGCGAACTCTTTATTTCAATCGCTGACCTGCGCGAGACATTACTGCCTGGCATAAATTTAATGGCGAACCGTTGGCTGTTTCAGCATCTTACAGAAACACTCGATCGGCGCATGTTATCAATGTTATCAAAAACAGACACGCTGACAATTTCCGGTGACATTAGTTTTAACCTGAATGTGGGGACGCTCTTATCGCAAGAATTTCAGGCCTTTGATGATAACATTACGGCCAACCGACGCGGCGGTATGATTATCGAACTTCAGAAAGTTAATATTTTTGCCAACCTTGGCGCCTATCTTTTTGCCCGTGAGTTTATCCAGGCAAAAGGCTATCGAGTCTGTATTGATGGGTTGAGCTATCAATCGATGGCGGTGATTGATCGCGAGCGTCTTGGCGCCGATTTTGTGAAGCTTATTTGGCATTCTGAAATGATGGATGGCGGCGAAGAGATACATAATCACATTCGCACGATGATTCGCCATGCCGGTGAAGATCGCGTTGTGTTGTGTCGTGTCGATAATCGTGAAGCGATCGATTTTGGCCAATCAGTTGGCATAACGATGTTTCAAGGGCGGCACATCGAACATTTGATTGCCGAGGATAATCGCCGCAAAGAATTAATGCGTCTCAAGCGTCGTATGGAACGAAGCAGCGAGACTCCTTAACGTCAGGATTTTTCACAATTTACAGAGGAGAAAGAATATGAAGCGGGCCTTGTTCGTTGTGATGGTGCTATTTGGCGCCGTATCGTTATCGGCATGTGCCGAATGGCGAGGTGATCCGCCTCAAGTAACAGATATCATCCTCGATAAAGCCGTTGAGACGGTTGATCGTTTTAGGGGTATGAAAGATATCAGCCACTTTACGAGCGAAATTCCAAAAGCGGCCGGCATTATTGTTTTGCCGACAGTTATAAAAGGCGGTTTCTTTTTCGGTGGCGAAGGCGGTAACGGCGTTTTGTTAACGCGCAATAATCAAGGTGAATGGAGCAACCCGGCCTTTTATTCTTTGGCGTCGGCAAGCTTCGGATTACAGATTGGCGTGCAAGATACCGAGATCGTTATGGTGTTGCGTTCTGCAAAGGCGGTGAACGCCGTTTTGAAACACCAAGCAAAATTCGGCGCTGATGCCGGCATAACAATCGGCATCATCGGTGTGGGTGCTGAGGCGGCGACAACAACAAATGTCGGAGCCGATATTGTTGCCTTTGCAAATTCAAAAGTCGGTGCTTATGCGGGCATGACGTTTGAAGGCGCGGCGCTCATACGGCGTAAAGATCTTAACGAGTATTTTTATCAGAAGGGCGCCACCCCTGAAGGTATTGTCCTTGAGCATAAATATAGAAATGCACGGACTGATGCCTTAAGGGCGGCGTTAAAGAAGTTCAAGTAAACGTCGCCATAACGCCGCTAAATTGTTAGGGGAGGCCGTAACGTAGAACGGCAATCCCGGCAATCCCGGCGAGGTTGATTAAGCACGCCACACCATAAATATATAAGGCACGGCTGATATCCTGCGGTGTGGCCCGCGCCGTGCCATCACCAATCCATGGAATATTCTGATATTTAGGTTGCTGAGGCCGCGGGCCGGCCAAGGACAGCGAAAGAGCCCCCGCCATTGCCGCCAGGGGCCAACCTAAGTTGACGGAAGGATATTTGCCCGCGTCTCGCCCCATGGTTTTCATGGCTTGTCCTGGGTGAGCGGTTGGTGCAAAGGCGGCCGCGACAGCAACGAGCAGGCAAGCAAGACGTGCGGGAATAAACATGAGAGCATCATTGAGGCGGCCGGCTGTTAGTCCAAAAGCGCGGTATGCATCCGTCGGGTGATCAAGTTTGGTTGCTATGGTGTGAACGGCCCGTGAAATAAGTAATCCCGGGAAGCCAAATAAGATGAACCAAAACACCGGGCCGACAACACCGGCCACAAGTTTTTCTGTCGTACTTTCGATGGCGATTCGGCAAACGGCATGTTCATCAAGCTGAGCCGCATTTTGACCGGTGATGCCTTCAATCGATGCACGCGCTTCATGGAGCCGACTCGCAGAAATGTGTTTTGCCAGGCTTCGGGCTTCACCATAAGCTTGGCTTTGTGTGAGCAGGCTCGCTGTCAGGATTAGCTCTAAGGTCCAGCCATAGTGGATATGTCCGGCAACCCACAATACGCCGGTGCTCAACCCTAAGCACAGGAGGATAACAAAGATCGTAACGAGAACACCGCGAATCGCTCGATCCATCGGGCTGCGATGCTTGCGGTTTAATTTACGGTCTAAAAAAAGGATGATATTGGAGACGATGCTGAGCAACGATGGGAAATGTTGAAACATCACTCGGGCAGAACTGGCGAGGCCCTCCAAAATCATGGCAAGCAAAAGCAGAACGAGTGGATCGAAGGCCCTCGGGCCCTCTGCAAGACCGAACGTAAACATAGGCTTAGTTTGGGTGTGGTATCATCCCGTCGTCAACAGTTAAGGTGTTTTCACGGTGAATGTGAGATAAAAGGGTGTGCTCAATCCTAGGCTCAAGACGCGCCTTGTCGTCTTGTAGCTGTGGCGGAAATCAAAGGATTAAAAAAGAATGACAAATGACGGTCGCCCAAAAGGAGTCTCTCGAATTGCCGTGGTTTTGGGTGCTCTTGCATTATGCCTCACCCTGATCGGTGGCGTTTATTTTGCCGTCGGCTCTGAGCGCTTTTCATCGTTCTTTGATCCATCGTTTAAAATCCCAAAGCAAACGTCAACAGCCAGCAAGGGCCCGCAGATTGGTGGTCCGTTTGAGCTGGTCGATCATACAGGTGCGGTGAGAACGAATGCAGATTTTGCCGGCAAATTTACCCTGATTTACTTCGGCTACACGTATTGTCCGGATGTTTGCCCAACATCACTGACAGCGATGACCGATGCGCTGAAAAGTCTTGGTTCTAAAGCGAAAAACATCGTGCCATTGTTTATTACGGTTGATCCAAAACGAGACACTGTTGAGCAGCTAAGAATGTATATCAGCCATTTTCATCCCCGGATGGTCGGTCTTACCGGCACCGAAGAGCAGATCGCAAAAGCCGCCAACGCCTTTCGGGTCTATTTCGCAAAGCAAAAAGAAAGTACGCCGGGTGCCAATGATTATCTTGTCGATCATTCCTCGATTGTGCTTTTTATGGACCAGAAAGGCCGATTTTTAACTCATTTTAGCCATGCGGTTGCGGCTGATGCCATGGCCGAGCGGATTCGAAAGTTCCTTTAATTTCAGCAACTTCAAAAAGGATACGGGGTACAGATGGTGGCAAAAGAGCCATTTTGGCGGCATAAATCGCTTCAAGACATGAGCCAGGGGGAGTGGGAATCGCTTTGTGATGGCTGTGCCAAGTGTTGCTTGGAAAAACTTGAAGATGTAGAAACCGGTGAGATCAGTTATACCAATGTGGCGTGCCGGCTTCTCGATTGTGAGGCCTGCCGGTGTACGAATTATGTGAAAAGGCAGCGGTTCGTACCTGATTGTGTATTGCTAACGCCGAAGAATATTGAACAATTACATTGGATGCCGACGACATGTGCGTATCGATTAATATCAGAGGGCAAAGATTTACCGTCATGGCATCCACTGAAAACCGGTGACCCCGATTCGGTCCATCGCGCTGGGATTTCGGTCCGTGGGCGCGTTGTCTCCGAACAAGACGCCGGTGAGTTAGAAGATCATATCGTGACGTGGCCTAATCAAGTGACTGAATAAAATTTTTAAATTATGTGAAGCCCGACCGATCAGGGTTAAACAAATAAATAAATGGGAGAAGTATGTTGTCGAATAAACCAGAAATTCTAAAAGGCGTGTTCGCCGCCGCGTTAACACCACAAAATGCGGATCTTTCGCCAAACCTGACGGACCACGCCGCGCATTGCCGCTGGCTGTTGGACAATGGTTGCGATGGTCTTGCTGTTCTCGGTACGACGGGTGAAGCCAATTCATTTTCCGTCGGTGAACGCATTGCCATTATGGAGAACCTCGTTGCAAACGGTATTTCCGGAAAAACGATGATGCCGGGTGTTGGGTGTTGTGCCATTCCAGATACGGTAGAATTAACCAAGAAGGCCGTCGACCTTGGCGCCTCGGGCGTGTTGATGTTGCCGCCGTTTTATTACAAAGGTGTCAGCGATGATGGCCTCTATGCGGCCTATGCTGAAACTATCGAACGGGTCGCCGATGATCGCTTGCGGGTTTACCTCTATCATATTCCGCCAGTATCGCAGATGCCGATCAGTATCGATTTGATCGAGCGATTGGTAAAAGCCTATCCCGATACGGTCGTTGGCCTCAAAGATAGTTCAGGCGTTATTGATAACATGACGAGCATCGCCAAGAAATTTCCGGGCTTTGCTGTTTTCTCAGGTGGCGACCATCTGACATTACCGCTGCTGCAAGCCGGCGGCGCCGGTTGCATCACGGCGGTTTGTAACATCGCACCCCATTGGCTGCAGGAGCTCTACCAAGGATGGCAAGGCGATAAGGCTCAGGAACTGCAAGATCGCATGGCAAACCTGCGTGATATTATCATCAGCTTCCCGCAAGTGCCGGCACTGCGCGCTGTTAAAGCACGGCATACCGGTGTTGATGGTTGGCGTCCATCGCGGCCACCAT
>ENA-UOXV01002157-UOXV01002157.1-marine-metagenome-genome-assembly--contig:-NODE-2157-length-26028-cov-5.581065_pt1 | contig 26028 bp, 15 predicted proteins | sample MGYA00238165_ERZ766961 | MGnify/ENA primary metagenome ERZ766961 (study PRJEB28924, sample SAMN03173240) | marine metagenome | biome: Marine; feature: Water; material: Subsurface seawater | place: North... | reverse complement strand
GGGGGGGGGGGGGGGGGGGGGGGGGGGGGGGGGGGGGGGGGGGGGGGGGCTGCGGCCCCCACCCCGCCGGGCAGGGTGGGGATGATGTCGACGGTGGAGCGCATCCTCGCCGCGCGCGCCGCCAAGGCGCAGGAGCGGCTTGCCCGCGAGGCGGGGCGCGGCGACGAAAAGGGCGCGGCGGTGGTGCGAGCTGGCGCAGGGCCCATTTCGCTGGGCGAGCTGGCGCGCGGCGGAATGCGAGTGGACGCGAGCATCACGGAGCCGCCGCTCTCGGCGTCCGCCGCCGCGCGCGCGCAGGTCGAGTCTGAGCGGATGCTGCGCGAGCACCAGGTGAAGGCGCAGAGCAACAAGAAGTTCCAGGACATGCAGCGCGTGCGGGAGCGCTTGCCGGCTTTCCAGATGCGTGACGAGATCCTGGCGGCGGTGCGGAGCAGCCAGGTGGTGGTGATCTCCGGCGATACTGGCTGCGGCAAGACGACGCAGCTCCCGCAGCTGGTGCTCGACGAGGCCATCGCCTCGAGCGCTGGCGGCCGGGTCGAGATGATCTGCACGCAGCCACGGCGTATCTCGGCCATGGCTGTCGCGGACCGTGTCGCTGCTGAACGCGGCGAAACGGTCGGGCAGACGGTCGGATACCAGATTCGGCTCGAGGCGAAGCGTTCGCGCGACACGCGCCTGCTCTTCTGTACAACAGGCGTGCTGCTGCGGCGCCTGCAGGGCGACTGTCTGTTGCAGGGCGTAACGCACATATTCGTCGACGAGATTCACGAACGCGACATCAACTCAGACTTTTTGCTCATCATCCTGAAACGCCTCCTGGCGTTCCGCCCAAGCCTCAAGGTCATTCTCATGTCGGCGACGCTCAACGCTCCCATGTTTGCAGAGTACTTTGGCGGGGCACCGATGATCTCAATCCCGGGGCGCGCGCACCCCGTGCAAGCACTCTTCCTCGAGGATGCCATGGAGCACTCAGGCTACGTCCTCGAAGAGAACTCCGAATTCTCCAAGCGCTCCCAGCAGCGCAAGGGCGGCGGCGGCGGCGGCGGCGGCGGCGGCGGCGGTGGTGGCGGCGGCGGTGGCAGCAGACGGGACCATGCTGGACTGGTAAAGGAGCAGATGGCGCTCGAAGGCGACCTGGAACAGGTCGGCTGGTGGAAGAAAAAGCTCCCCGGGTACTCGCCACAGACCTACAAGTCGCTGACGCAGGTGGCTGAGGACGTGATCAACTACGACCTGATCACGGCACTCGTTGCGCACATCTCAGCAGAGTGTGAAGAGGGTGCAATTCTGATCTTCCTCCCGGGTCTCGCGGAAATCACGCGATGCTACGAGGATTTGCTTGGGGCCAGCCAGGTCGGCTACGGGCACGGCGAGTCACCGCTCATGCTCTTTCCGCTCCACTCGTCGCTCTCCACGTCGGAGCAGAAGCAGGTCTTCGACCCGCCGCCGCGTGGAAAGCGCAAGGTTGTGATCGCCACCAACATCGCGGAGACGTCTATCACCATCGACGACATCGTATTCGTCCTCGACGCTTGCCGCATGAAGGAGAACCGCTGGGACGCGGTGAACAAGATGTCGTCGCTCGTCGAGGACTACGTGTCGCGCGCCTCCGCACGGCAGCGAAAGGGCCGCGCTGGGCGTGTCCGCGAGGGCTACTGCTACCACCTGGTCTCGTCTGTCAAGTATGAGGCCCTCGAGGAGTACCAGGTTCCCGAGATGTTGCGCGTGCCGCTCGATGGCCTGGTGCTGCAGATCAAGATGCTCGGGCTCGGCGAGGCCCTCGCGTTCCTCGGAATGGCCATCCAGCCGCCCGAAGGCTCCGCCGTCGCCGCGTCGGTGGATCTGCTTCGGCAAATCGGCGCGCTTGACGCGCAGCAGGGCGACTCGCTCACTCCGCTCGGGTACCACCTCGCGACGCTGCCGGTGGACGTGCGCATAGGCAAGATGCTCATCTACGGCGCGATCCTTGGCCTGGTCGAGCCAGTGCTCACTGCCGCTGCGGCAATGGGCTTCCGCTCGCCCTTCTTCTCACCCATCGACAAGCGTGAAGAGGCCGATAAGGCGCGCAAGGCGTTTGGGCTCGCACACTCCGACATCCTCACAACGCTGCGGGCCTACGACGGGTGGGTGGCAGCCAAGCAGCGGGGGCGGCGCGAGGCGTCGGAGTTCTGCTCGCAGCACTTCCTCTCGCGGCAGACGCTCGAGATGATCGCGGAGATGCGCGACCAGTTCCGCACCCTCCTCGCCTCCATCGGGTTCGTCGCGCCCACGGGGCGTGGCGGCCGCGGCGGCGGCGGGTACGGCATTGCTATGGCTAGCGGGCGCGGCCAGCAGCAGCCTCAGGGCCCCCCGCGGCTAGCAGAGGGGACGCGCGTGTCGGCGCTCTTCTACGGCGATGGGACGTGGAATCCTGGCGTGATCCGAGGGGAGTGTGCGCCCGCGAAGGGCAAGGGCGGCGGGGCAGGGGGGAACTACCTGGTGGAGTTTGAGGGCTACGAGGAGGACGGGACGCAGGAGACCCTGCCCCGCGACCTCCGCCCGCTGCAGGCTGCCACGCAGGCCACGCCCCCCGGCGCAGGCGCTGTCATGCTTCCCGGCGGGGGCGAGGTCGCGGCGTCTGGCAAGGACGCCAAGGACTCCAAGGACCCGTACGGGGCCCAGGTCCCGCTGCTCAAGGCGAGAACCCTCCGCCCACTGAAAACCCCTGTCCTGTGCCGCAGCTCCTCGCAACGTCCCCCCTTCTGCATGCAGCGTTTGCGCGTATTGCCTCGCTGCACCCCTCCTGCTCAGTCATGGGCGTGGCGAGGGGCGCCAGGCCGTGATCACAGCAGGACTGTACCCAAACATCATCGTGGTTGACACGGAGAAGAGGCCGCCTAAGCTGCTCACCAAGACCGGAGAGGTCTTCCTGCACCCGGCGTGCCTGGACCACGGGGCTGAGACCAAGCTGGACTCCAAGATGCTGGTGTACCACGAATTGGTGAAGACCGCCAAGGTGTATGTGCGAGACGCGACGACCATCGACCCCTACGCGCTGCTACTCTTTGGCGGCCAGATCAAGGTGCAGCACCGGTCGAACCGCATCATCGTGGACCAGTGGCTCGCGGTGGCCTCGTCGCCCAAGACGGCAGTGCTCGTCAAGCAGCTGCGCGAGCGGCTTGACGCCCTCCTCGAGCGCAAGATCGACGCCCCGCACGCGCCGCTCTCGGAGCTCGACCAGAAGGTGGTCACCTCCGTCGCCACCCTCTTCTCCACCGAGAAGGCCGCCGCACCCCCGCCGTCCTCGTCCGGCGCCCAGCCGACTGCCTCCTTGAGGATGCAGCAAGCAGCGAAGCTCAAGCCGGGCGACTGGTCCTGCCTGGTGACCCCCCTCCAGTGCTCCCAACGCCGCATTGCTCCTGCACCCCCCCGAGCCGGCGGCGGTGCTGTCGCTAATGCTATCGGTGAGCGGGCGCAGACGTGTGGCTCCCAAGTGTTTGCGTCCAAGGCCAGCTGCTTCAAGTGCGGCTCAGGGCGGCCTGGCGCAGGCCCTGGGGCGCAGCAGGGCGGTGTGCAGCCTGGGGACTGGCGGTGCCCGGGCTGCGCAGCCAACGTGTTTGCTTCTAAGCCGAGCTGCTTCAAATGCGGCACACGGCGCCCAGGTGGTGACGGACGCCGCTGACACGCCCACTTGGGAGCAGCAGTCGAGTATGCAGCAGAGAGGCTCGCTATTGTTTGTAAAGTTGGTATTGAATCAATACCAACTTTGAGATGCACATAGTAAAGTTGGTATTGATTCAGGACTGTGAGTCACGCAGCAAGCGCCTGGCAGTGTCGCACTTCTCTGCTCATGACTTCCGACAGCGCCTCGGGCGACACCGCTGGGCTCTAGAGCGCGAGGTTCTTCTCGTGGAAGCCTCCGTGCGCCGCGTTGGCGAAGGCCTGCCAAGGGCGAGGAGGGTGAGCGAGGCTGGCGGGGGCGCGCACCAGGGGAAGGGTGCGGGGGGGCAGCACCTCGTCGAGCCCCTCGCGGAGGGCCTCGGCCGTGGCATAGTCGGGGAGGTAAAGCGTGCGCACGCAGGTCTGCGCCCAGACCCGCGCGCCGCGGCGCGTCTGGGAGGCGACCTTGATGCCGGCCTGGGGCAGGCCGCCCGGGGGGAGGCGGGGGTTGGAGCAGACAAGGTCGAGAAACTTGGCGCGGCGGGTGTTGTCGAAGGCGACGAGCGCCTCGACGAGCAGGCGGAAGACCGGCGAGGACTTGCTCAGCCGCCCGATGGGCGCCAGGTGCTGCTCCAGCGCCGCGGCCTCGTCCTCGGCCTTGGCCGCGCCCGCGAGCCAGTCAGTAGAGAGGAAGGCGGTCCACACGATGTGCTGGTCGCCGCATAGCATCGTCTGCAGCTCCTTGGACGAGAATCGCTGTAGCGCCTGCACTGGGAATACCTCGTCCACCCCCGCGCGGAAGGCCGCAAGCTGCGCAGCGACGCCCGTGCAGAGCCAGAGGTCAGTGACAGCGTCGAGCCACGCGGAGAGGGACACCTGGTTCGGCTCGAGGCGACGCGCGTGGCCGCCCGGGAGCAGCTCGGCCGGCTGGTCCGTCGCCGGGTCGAGCACGAAGCCTGCGGGGTCCACAAACGCCGGCCACTCGCCGTCGGCGTCCGCTCCGCGCACGTACTCCTCCACGGACAGCGGCGCTCCCGCGTACGAAGGCGCGACGAGCGTGCAGGGCCGCCGGCAGAGAGTGCGCGCGCGCTCGGCCACCTCGCCGGGGCCCGCCGCGGGCGCCTCGAGGAGCAGCAGCAGGCGAGCGAGGCCGCGCGCGAGGCCGCCGGTCGCGCCCTCGGGCGGCAGGTGGCAGTGGTCGAGTCTGTCCCCGCGTAGCGCGCGGAAGAAGGCCTCTGAGAGCGGGAGCGGGACGGTGAAGCCGTCGCGAAAGGCTTTTGCCATCAGCCGCCCGAGCGTGCGGAAGCGTGCGCACACCGCGCCCAGCACGGGCGCCTCCGGGTGCAACGCGCGAGGGAAGAGCCCCTCCCGCCCGACCTGCAAGTAGCGCCGCCCCTGCCGCAGCACCGCCGCGCCGGAGGGCGAGTCCAGCCCTCCCGCCGCCAAGTCCGACGCAGGGCTGGACGGGCTGGGCGCCCCCGACGCCGACGTCGGCGCCGCGCCTGGCCCGGCGGTTTCGAGGCCACTGGGCCGCCAGAGGGGCACTGCCGGGTCGACAGCCTGCAGCTCAAGCGCGATTGCCGTGTAGAAGCCTTGCGTGACGCCCCACCCGAAGCCGTGCTCCCCCACAAACTGCACCTCCAGACGATTCTTCACGTGCGCGTGCTCCTCCAGCAGGCGCGTGGCCTGCTGCAGGATCTCGTCGCCGCGCTGCACGCGCGCGATATCAGAACGCAATGTCCCAATGCGCTGGCGATCAATCGCCTCCTGCGCGTGCATCAGGCGGTCGTACGCGCGCTGCGCCCGCTCGCCGGCCATTTCGTTGACCCCCACCATCCCCTGCTCTGCCTCGCGCAGCCTTTTGCGCAGCGCAGGGTCCACCCGTGCCTCCTGCAGGAAGTACACAGTGTGCGAGATCCCAAGCGCCTCGCACCGGATCAGCTGCTCGCGCGTGCGTGGTTGGAAGAGCTCGGGCGCCAGCGTCGGCAGCACGTGGCACCAGCGGGGCAGGTTTCTGCTAGCGACTGTGAGAACATCATCCAGTAGCGCCGACAGCTTTCGCGACAACTGCGTACTCACAACCACCTCCATCCCAAGCGATCCACTGCCGCCGCCCCGCGTCTTCCCCGCGTCCTCGCCCTCCGAGTCCCAGGCTCCATCCGAAATGCTGTGCTCTCTTCGTGGCAGCAGCTGAGCCAGCGCCTGAAGCAGTCGCATTGCCATCACCGCGCTCTTGCCCATCCCAGCCTGCACCAGCCCATCCTCCTCCTCCTCCCAGCTCCCCACGGCTTCCCACGACGCACCCACACTCTCTGTTCCGCCCCCCGCGACGGCGGGCGCAGAGTGCGGCAGCGTAGCGCGCGCGTGCGCGAGCACGTCGAGCGCACCTTCGACCGCGAAGCCGAAGTGGAGCGCGTACGGGAAGGCGCGCGCGCCATCGCCGGTGGCATCCACTCGCAGCGCGGGCGCGCTGGGCGAAGACGCGGCAGCTGCAGCTGCTCTGTCTGCGCGCGCACCGGAAGCGCGGAGCAGCGCGTACATGGCCTGGAAGAGCGGCATGTTGCGGTCGAGCCGCTGGAGCGCCGCGACCGGGGGCCCAGCATCCTCTCCCTCGGGGCTGTCGCGCTCCTTGTCCTCCTTGCCGAGAAGGGTGACTTGCCAGCCCACGCGGCGGAAGGAGCAGGCGAGAAAGACGGGGCGCTTGCCGGCGGTCCAGGCGACAGAGAGGGGCGGCACCGCGGAGTCACTCTCGATCGCAAAGGTGACCTCGCTCTGCTCGAGATCCACGCGGATCGAAACCACATCGCCTCCCGAGGGGTTGCGGGCGAGCGTCGAGCCGCTCCAGCGCCCGTCGATGCACACGCGTCCGGAGTCGATCTCGAGCGAGCAGGTTCCGTTGGAGTTGAGTGCCGAACCACGGTAGGACGTGCCGGCGATGAGGCCCAGGTGGTTGCAGAAGTCCTCGCCGGCCGTTGCATCCACGCGCACGCGAAAGGTGTGCGCGCCGTTGTGGAGGCCCGTGGTGGTGCGCAACGTGTCCACGTAGGAGTCGCGCTCAGCCTTGCGCGCTGAGGTGCCGCTGCGCGAGAGCGCGTAGAGGGAGCGGGCCTGCGACGAGAGCGCCACGTTGTGCCATTCCGTCGCTGACAGCGAGCCTATGGCGAAAGTGACGCGCACTTCTGGGCCCCGAAGACCTCCTGGCGGCGGTGCTGCCAGCGCACGCAGACGTGCGGGCGAGGGAGGACATGCGGACGCGGGCGAGGCACCCGACGCGTCGGCCTCCGGGGCAACAGTCATATCGAGGCGCCCGGGATTCGTCTCGGCGCCATTGCGGACGAAAGACGGGAAGACGCGCCAGAGGGCAGCAGGGTGCGACGACGTCTCCTCTGCGACTGCGGGGAATACCGCCTGGACCCGCCCGAGCGCCAGCAGCATCTGACGCCCCGTTGCACCGCTCGCGCCCTGTGCGGAGTCTCGACGCAAGGCAAGCGGGCGGAGCACCGCGCGTGGCACAGCCTGCACAACTTCGCCGTCGTCCCACACGACGAGGTAGCGCTCTGAGCCGTCTGACTGCCCGCGCGGAGGCGCCCCGCCCCCCCGCGCGAGAACGCCTAGGACGGTACCAACCGCGGCAGGCTGGCCGCGCACCGGTTGAGTGCTCTCGACTCGAGAGCCAGGCGGGTGGATCGGCCCAACGTTGAGCTTGCGCATGAAGGAGCGCGACGGATCAACCTGCAGGGAAGCCTCGCAGATCCCGTTGAGGCGCGAGAGCAGCACCTGGGCCTCGCGGCGAGTCTGTCCGCGCGCCACCGGTGCGGTGAACGGCGCTTCGGAGAGCCCGCGTGTGAGCACTTGCTGGAATTCCGGGAGGCCCTCCGGAAAACCGCGGGACGGCAGGTCGTAATCGTCTCCTTCGCTCCGCCCAAACGGCGTCTGCCCGGGGTCCGGCTGCCGCATAGCCATCTGGATCGCGCCCATGACGCACTCGAGAAAGAGCTCCACCGGCACGGCATCGTGCGGGTACGTGATCACCACCGACACGTTCCGCTCCTCCTCCTCCTCCTCCCCGTCATCCTCCCTTGTGCCCCGCGCGTCACACGAAGGCGGGTCTAACGGATCGATTGCAGCTGCCCCGCCCGGGCAGATGAGATAGTCACGCGCCGCGAGCACGACGTCGCGCCTCGCGCCGGCAGCAGCGGCTGAGGGCGAGCGCAGCGTGTCGGGCCTCGCGCCTGCAGGTTCGAGGTACCGCAGCGTGTGCACCCCGAGCCCGAGCGGCCCGAGTCGCGAGAAGCGCTCGACGCGCGCGCGCCGGTAAGGCCCGGTGGGTTCCGCCTCGTCCTCGCTCGCCCCCAGCACGGGCGCGCGCTCCCAGACGTCCCAGCCGACGAGGGCCTCGCAGAAGGCGAGGTAGGCCGGATCCGACACCGCCGTCGTCCGCAGCACGTGCCGCTCCAGGTCCGCCACCGGCAGGAGCGGCTCGACCAGCACCGTCAGGCGCCCCTCCTCCGGCTCCTCCGCGACCTCGGCGCCGTCACCCCCCGACACCGCTTCCGCCGCTCGAGTCGTGTCGCCGGGCCTCTCGCCGGGTTTAGGGTTTACCTCTCCCTGGCCTCCCGCGGCCAGGGAGAGGTTCAGCCGATGCGGCTCAAGGACCTGCCCGAGGCCCGTCTCTCCAGCGGCCGCCTCTGCTGAAAGCACCACCGGCAGCACCTCGTTGCTGGCCACGATACACAGGAGGTGGCGAATCAGTGCTGCCATCGCGCGCCCCTCAGCATGGGGCCGCGCCTCCCCCATATCCTGCGCCTCCTTGGAGCCATTCTCCTCGGGCACCTCTGCTTCATCCAGCTCTTCCCCATCCGCGCTGCCCACCGCCAGGGTCCGAGGCATCCCCATGAGGGCGCGCCGCAGCAACCGACTGCGGCGGCGGTGCTCTGCCGGGCGCGGGTCCGAGAGGAAGCCGAGCAGCGCGGGCACCAGGCCGCTCGCCTCCAGCTCGCTGCTCGTGATCCCCTCTCCGCGCTCATCGCAAAGCAGCGCCATCAGCGCTGCGAGTGCATCTTCCGCTCCGCCCGGCGCCTCAATCTTCTCCCTTGCTTGCCGCGCCCTTGTCCGCGCGCCCTCCCCGACAGAAAAACGCGCAGGGCCTGCATCACGCAGCTGCGCTGCCACGCGCTGACCGAGAATCGTGACACCTTGCGGCGTGGCGTCCAACTGGGGACCGCCGCCCCGTTGCCCACCTCCGCTGCGTACGAGGCCAACTGCCCCCAGGAGGCCACCCAGCGAGAGCGACAGACGCCCTGGCGCCCCGACCTGCAGCGGGCCTAGCAGCCCCGGCGAGGGATGCAGCACCCGCAACTCCCCCCCCGCCTCCAGCGACACCCCTGGAAGTGCTCCGACGAGGCGCCCCAAGCAGTAGCGCGCAGCCGTCTCGCCTGCCGCCGTGTCGCGCGCCAGGAGCGCCTGAAGCAGGCGCAGGCCCGCAAGAACCTCGCGCGCCTGCGATGAAGCCACCAATTCCTCGGTGACCCGCAGCACTGCATCGCGCAGCTCCGGCCCTTGCACCTGCCGCCACGCACTCTCTAGCACCGCGCCCTCATCCCACAGCGAATGCTGGGCACTCTCACGATCAAGATCCACATCTCCTCCAGTGGCAGAATCGGCAGCTGCCCCGGTCGTCGGTTCAAGCGCCACTGCAAACACTAGGGCCACACGGCGCAACAACCCCTCATGCATAGGCAGCGGGGCACCCGCACGACCCACGCAGAGCAAGAGCTGTGGCGCGACACAGGCCACGAAGGCGGCACGGGCACGCGACTCGCCCTCGGTTTGCCAGCTTGACTCGAGCGCTGCCGAGCATACGCGGGTGCAAGACGCTTCGTCAGCATCTCGTGCCTCCTCTGTATGTGCCTCGATCACTGCTCGAATCGCTTCGCTGCTCTTAGTGAGGTCAACTTCTGCCTTGCTCGCGCCCGCTCTGAGGAGCAGCTTCACGACCTCCACGCGACGTGCATCGGCAGCCGCACCCGCAGCGCCACTCGAGCTTGCATGTTCGGCAGTGAGTCTAAGTGCAGTGGCGCCCGTAAGTGAGGTGGCGTGGACATCCGCGCCGCGTTCAAGGAGCAGCGCGATTAAGTCCCGCGACTGAGCGAGCTTCGCGGCTGCGAGCAGGGGAGTGTGCCCTGTCGCAGAGTCCCGGTGTTCGATATTGGCGCCGTCCGCGAGCACGCGCTGCGCCATGCTCACGTCCGAATTCGGCACCGCACGGGAGTGAAGCATGTCCGAGAGATAGTTCACCACGCCGGTTCCGATGCCGCTGCTCTCCTCCGTGCGCTGGGGCGTGACGTCTCGCAGAGGCAGCTCCTTGACTTGGCGCCCGCGCCCCACCTGCACGGCGACCCGCCCGAACCCCAGGTGGTCGAGCAGAACCCCTTCGTGCACGGTCTCTTCGTCGCGCACGCGCACTGCCTGCCCCGCCACAAGTCCGCTCTCCGATGGCAGACGGAACAGTGCGCGCGCTAGCACCTCGGCCAGCGACAGCAGCGCACTCAGTAGGGCGCCACTCCCTGCGTGTCCACTCTGTGCATAGTGGGAGAGAGCCTGGCCTAGGCGCTCAACCAGAGACTGCTCAGCACAGAGGCGGCGTAGGTCCTTTTTCGAAGGTTCCAGTACGCGCGCGAGAAGCTGCGACGCGGCCTTGCTCACAACGCCCTCCCAATCCCCCCCCTTTTCTGTGAGTGCCTCGCATTCCCCAGCTGCATCCGCAAGCAGCCCACCCAGCCCAACTGCAGCCCCACCGGCACCGACAGCAAGCACGTTGAGGCTCTGGCGCGGGTACCACCAAGGCGATCCGCCCTTCTCCGGCACCACGCGCGCGTGCGTGTCGCCAACGAAGCTGACCTGACCGACCTCGTCCCCGCGCAGGGGGCTCTGCTGCCGGCCCTCGCCGCCAAGAGCGAGTCCCATGAGCCCCTGCATACTTGCTGCAAGCCCCGCAACTCCACTCGCCGGCGGTTCGGGCTTGAGAGTCACACGGTCTCCAATGTGAAGCTCGAGAAGCTCGACCGCTGGAGCGCTGCGCGACGTGAGCGACAAACCGGGCGAGGCCCCTCCCGGTGGCGCCTGCAGGGACACCATTGCCGCAAGTTGCGAAAAATCACGCAAGTGACCAAGAAGCCGCCCCAGGTCTGACTCGTCGTCTCCAGCCAGCTCAACCCCCAGTTCCCTCCTGTCAATGCACCGTGTAAGCCAGAAACGGGCTAGCAAGTCCGGTGCACGGCTGGGGCTCGCACCCTTCTGGGTCACCCTCCAGCTCCTCCTCCTCCAGCTCCTCTTCCTCCTCCAGCTCCTCTTCCTCCTCCAGCTCATCTCCCTGAAACTCACAAAGGCTCGCTCAGCACGCACCTTGCACCAAGAAAGATGAGGGGGCATCGGGGCACGCCTCGTCTCCAGGCTCGCCAACGGACAGCCGGGCGACGCCAGTCTCCATCACCACGTGGTGTCCCTCCTCGCCCTCCGCATCCGTAAGGTCCGCTCGTGTCAGATGCCGGCGGATGTTTTCTTCCCCGTCCACATCCACGTCAAAAGTTCCGTCATCTGCACCGCGTGGCGGAACAACTCAGCATCTTTTGTGGGTTTATGGTTTTGGTTTAGGGTCTAGATTCGAGTTCGTGTCCGCTGAGTTTTGGTGAATGGGAGCTCGGTGGGGTGCAATAGGATGCAGCAGGCGGTGAGATGTCAGATTCAGGGAAAAGGAGCCTGGGTGGGATCGTGCCGTGCACATCCACGACGACACCGCGGCGCTGGTCGAGAGTGATGACGCTCTCGCCGTGCAGGATTTGCTGTTCCGCAGGCTGATCCTGGTCGTCACGAGGGGGCATATCTTCCTCGGAAGACCAGCGAGCGAGAGTTTCTTGGTTCTCCATGATCCAGTCGATTGCGCGCGCGACGTCGCCATGCACTAGCTGAAGGACCCGTGCCCGAACTGCCTGGCTCAGCTCAATGTCCAAGCTCTGGAGGGTGTCGCGCAACTCAACACCAGCCGCCCCTCCTTCTTCCTCATTCCTCGCCCCTTGCGCATCAACGGATTCAACAGGAACCGCGCCCTGCTCATTCATTTCGGCGCCGTCTCCGATCTCCATCACGATGGTGCTACTTGGATAATTTGCTGGTTCGCCGAAGTCGCACAGTTTGAAGTGTGCACGCAGGGCAACCCTCTTGCGGGTGCCCTGGCACCACTCAGGGGTTCCGAGCGTGCAACACTCTAGGGGCTCGTTGGTTTACACCACGATACACGCTGCTCGGGGCGCCAAAACTAGCAGGCGCGACACAACCCCCACGGCTTGCAAGCTGAAATCCGCCTGAAACCCGTCTGCGACTTTTAAATCGAGCAATCGATTCAAGTTGACCCAGCGTCAGCGGATCCGCACTGGCGGCTAGGATGTCGAGGGTGTTCACCTGCACTCAGACACCAGAGCAGGTGGTTGCTCTGCTGAAAATAAAGAACGTGAAGCCGAGGGTGTCTATCGCGCCGGATCGACTCTCAGTTGATGTATACTTTGGAAAGGAGAAGTCGACGCTCAAGCTCGAGGCTCCCGTTGCGTCCTTCAGGCTTGACGTGAGCCCGCAGAATGTCACTGTGACACTTCGCAAGGACAAAGACGCGCTCTGGAGCACCCTACCAGGGCCACCGCCGCAGAGCAAGCAGAAAACACCCCCATTGCCGAACAGCACGGTTCCTGCACCGTCGCCTCCCGGTCCTCCGGTCGAAGGGCACAGTCCCCAGACATCTGCAAGCGCTGCTTCACGTGGTTACGATCCAGATAGCTCGGCTATTCCACCCGTACCGACAGGAACACATGAGGGAGGAGCATCTGTTGAGACGAAAAAGATTGGGGGCAGAAAGTCGGTCAAGTTCGACCCGACGCAAAAAAAGCCAGCAGGAGCGGACAGCGGCGGGCAGACTAGCGAGGCTGCCACTAAATCGCCGACTGATGCGGTAGAGCTCGGGGAACTTGCAGCAGCTCAAGCTGCGCTGCGCGAGTTGGACAGACAATCGGACGCTGCGTCGGAGCGCTGGCAGATGGCGCGAGCGCGCTCAGCGCCGTTGGTTGAGGCTCTGCAGAGCGCCGAAGAGCGTGTCGCCGAGCTTGAGGCTGCCCTGGAAGCCGCACAAGTGCAACGCGATCGTGCTTTAGAGGCAAGTCGTGCGCTTGTGCTTGAGGAGGAGGCGGCGCGACGGCAGGCAGAGGCGTTGGAGGGGCAGTGGGTGGCCGCTGTGGCGAGAGTTGGGCGTGCTAGGCGGGGCGGGTCCTCACCATCAGCGGTACCCAGCACCACACAAACGATCAGTGTGACCTCGAATGCGCCTACAGACGTATTCATCAACAAATCTGCAGCTCCTCCGGCTCCGATGTCCGCCCCTGCGACATTCGTGGCCACACCCATGCAACCGCCAGAGGCAGGGACTGCTCAGCGCCAGGGCGGGCACGACGAGTGGGCTCAAGACGAGGGCGAGGGAGAAAGCGATCAAGACGAGGGTTCTACACCCGACGGGACCGCCACGAAGAAGAAGAAGAAGAGGGGGACGAAAAAATCTGGGGCGCAGAAGCGCAAGGCCAAAGTGGAGGTTGGGGCCGCGGGCGGGGCCGACCCTGCGGCGCCAGCCCCCCTGCAGCCCAGCTCCGCGCACGCGGAGCCGTCTGCACCTGTACTCAAGGCGAATACCGCGGCGTCCTGCGGCGCCTCGGGGCAGAAGCTTCAGCGCCGGGTGATGATCGAGGAGATCGACTCCACCGATTCGGACGACGATCCGACGCCGTCGCCCGCGCCTGCCCAGTCTCTGACGCCGACGCCCACAGCGACTGTCCGCCGCGTGCCGATCGTGGAGATTGACAGTTCGGACGATGATTTGTAGCAGGGTGGTCGGCACACGCTGCACGTCCATCACAATGGTTGGACGTCTTCGGGGAGCTGGATTGCGCAATTGCGCCTGGTGTGAATATGCGAGCCTTGTCCCATCCTGGAGATGGACATTCCTTACCGAATGATCCCGATTTAAGTGTATTCATTTACAGAACCTGGTCAATGCGCAGCCCCTGGCGCAATCGGTCTTGATGGGAATCGAATCTCCGTATCACTGGTTGTCACAGCAGCGGCTCGGAGATGCCCGTGACACCTCGGCGGGCCTCTTGAACATGCCGCAACACTGCATTTTACAACTACGGACACACAAACCTCGCTCGCATGACCGGGACAGCCTCAATTGCCTAGGCGCGATGGACCTCTAGGTGCGGCGGACGCCCACTGAGGTAGATGGGCGTTGAAGGCGCGACGCCGCTCGGCCGCCCATGCCAGCCCTCCCCCCGCGCGTGCCCGAGAAGGAAGCGCTGTGTACCGCGAGGGCGCTCGACGCCGACATGACGCCGACATACGCGGGATGTACGCGTGCGCGCAGCGCCGTGTGCGGTCGCACCACCTCCCGCGGAGGCCCAGGTCCGCCGCCGCCTCCGCTGCTGAAGCTGCCGCCGAGGCCGCCTCCGTACGTGCGTGCGAGAGGCGCGCGCTGGCGGGTGTCAGCGACGGCCGTGGATGGGCGGACGTTGAGGTGCGCGTGCGAGGGGCCGGGGTCGGAGGATGGTGGCCGCGCGGCTGCGTTGGACTTGGACTCCAAGTCCTCGAGCAGCGAGTCCTGGAACTCGCGCTGGCGCGCCTCTATGTCCTTGAGGCGCAGATCGTAGAGCGCCCGCATCCGCATCCGGTGGCCGTGCTGCACCGCCCGGCTCTCTTCTCGCCCGCGCTCCGCCTCAACCAGCGCTCCGTCTGCCGCCTCGACCCGCCGCAGCAGCGCCGCCACCTTGTCGCGCAGCGCCGTGCACTGGATCTTCAACTCGTCCCGCGCCGCCTCTGCCGCTTCTCGGCTGCTCCGCTCTTGCTCCCCTCGCGCCTGTTCTGCGCGCAGCCCCTTCTCTAGTACCTCCACCGCCGAGCAGCTTTCTGCCGAAGGGGCGCCCGTGGCACCCAAGGTTGCCTGCTCTTTGAGCGCTGCGTTTTCCTCCGCAAGGGTCGCCAGGGTCTGCCTGGCACACGCAGCCTCCTCTTCGAGCGCACGTACCCGCATGGACTTGGAGTGCAGAGCCAACCGCGCCTCTTGCGCTTCGCGGCGCCGCGCTTCCACCTGCACTCGCGGGCCCTGCTCCGCTGCACGAGGACCGAGGGAGGCTTGCCCCGGCCAACCGCTCGCCCTGCGGATCCCCCCTGGAGCGCCATCTGCTCCTACCTCGGCCCGCGCGGCGGCTTCAGCAGCGGCCAGTTTCACATGCAGGCCGCGCAACTCCGAATTTCGCTCCCGCAGCTGAGCCTCTGCCTTAGCCAACCTCCCAGCCAGGCCCTCTGCGCCTTCCCTGACGCTGTCACCTTCCGGGATGCTACCAGCCGTCGTCTCTTCCGCGCAAGCATACCCCTTCGCCTCTCTGAATCCAATATCTCCAAGAGCTTCAGCCGCCACCGGGCAAAGTTGGTTCGCTTCTTCATGCATTTTCAAGCTGCGATCTAGACTTTCTGGAGTTGCATCTCCCTCTGCCCGTACAGCGACAGCTTCATCGACACTGCGAGGTTGCTCTTCCTGCGCGGTCGAGCTAGAAGCTTCCTGCACCACTGGCACAGTGTCCATATCTGCGTGCACCACACTGCCTGTAGCGCTGTATAGCGCGCCTGATTTCGCGGCACCGGCAACAGAAGCTTCGTCGACCTCCTCGCTAGCCAAGGCGTTGAAATTTGTCGCTCCACTGCCAGCGCAATTTCCACTCGATTCTGTGACAGCTGGAGGTCGCTTTGTAGATTCGCTGAGGCGTGACCTGTCATCCGCTGTCTGGAGTAGTGCACGTAACTTGGCAACCTCCGCCTCCGCCGCTGCTGCGCGCGCCTCTGCTTTCCGTTCAACCTCGACGGCCTGCCGCTCCCGCGCTGCTGCCGCCTGTTCCTTCTCCGCACTGGCACGAGCACGCTCATCTGCGCTACGCTCTGCTTGGCGCGCTGCATTTTCCCGCGCCACCGCTCGCGCCGCAATCGTAGCGCCCTCCTTCTGCGCCGTCGCTGCACGATCCAGTTGCTCCTTTGCCGCGCACTCGCGCTTCACCACACGTTCCTCAAGCTCATTTGCAGCGGCGCGCGCGCGCGCCTCAGACAATCCTGCTGCCCTTGCGTGCTCCTGTGCTGCTGTGGCGCGCGCCTCTGCCTCAGCTGCGCGAACTTGTTCCTGCTTCAGCTGTGCTTCCAGGGCCGCGACACGCGCCGCTGCCGCTGCCGCCGCTACCGCCACCTGTTGTCGCTGCTGCGCCTCGTCATGTGAGGCAGCTGACACAAGCTGTGCTGCCTGGAGGTCTTGGCTGTTCTGTCTGGACCCTCCAGGGACTGATGGTAGCCGCGCGTTTGAGTCTGCACTTGAGCCTGCGCTCGACAGTGCGCCAGCGGACCCGCTCGATCGCCGCCTCCAGAGATCCGGCGCCTGAGACTCCGCCTCAGCTGCCCGCCGTTCTGCCTCGGCTGCCCGCGCCTCTGCCTCGGCTGCCCGCGCCTCTGCCACCGCGGCGCGCTCCTGAGCTTCTCGGATCTTTCCCTCGTTCTCATCGCTGTGCGTCGGGCTTTTCAGCAGCGCCCCGGCAACCCTTTGCCGCCTCTGTGCGCCGCTTCCGTGTGACATGGCGGCAGCCATCATCTCGCGCTCATCAAGTAACTTGTTGAGCTCGCACTTGGTTGTTTGCAGCTCGACTTCTTGTTCTGCACGCTCTTCGTACAGCTGCCGTGCTCGATGCACCATTCCAACCACTGCCGCAAGCGGACCGTCGGCTGCTGCACCGTAGCCGACTCTCGCACCGCCCGCCACGAACCCCAACTGCGCTGCGTCGCGTGACGGCGCAGCAGCAGCGAGTGCCACAGTACTTCCCGGACGGACAGCGCCCGCGGCGGGAGCAGGGGCTGCAGATGCTGCGACTTGAGTGGGCAGATCCGCGAGCGCGCAGCGGAGCAGTTGGGCTTGCTTGTGCAGCAGCTCTTCAAGAAGCGTCTCCCGTGACTCACTACCTGCCGAACCCCTTGGCTTCTGCACAGCGGGCGCGGCACTGCTGTCCATGGCGGCGATCTGCCGCGCGGCCTCCTGGACGTCATCGCGAAGCTGCTCGATCCCCCACGTCCCCAGCGCCCCGCCCAAGCCCCGTCGGAGAGTAGGTGTGTGCGAGCGAAAGCGTCCAGCTGGGATCGGTGGAGGTGCCGAATGCTCGCCACCGCCCGCACCTCCGCCGCGTGGTGGAATGTCACCGGCAACTTGCAAGTCGCTGTCGCGGGAGCTCGAGCTCACGCGCTCCAGTCCTGGCGATGCTGCAGCAGCTGTGCCGCCGTCACGCACCCCGAGCGCCGTCCCCGGGCGGGGCGGGGTGCCCGTTTGGGCTGGTTTCAGTGCTGCAGAGGGAGGCAAGTTCCCAGCGCCCTCCTTGGGCACCTGCTGGCGTTTCAGCATCTGAGGGTGTGCCGACTGCGGACGACGCATGCCGCTCGTAGGGTCGACGAGCGTTGTACCAGGTTTCTGCAGCCTGCTGGCCGGAGAGAGGGGACGCAGCGGAGCAATGGGCGCGTCGATGACAGACGCCATCCAGGCAGGCCTCTTCTCCCCGTCTCCACTCGCAAAGCCGGGCAGTACACCAGTACCTCCACCTGCTGTGTGCCGTATCGTTCAGAAACCAAGATCCCGAACACCAACGCTGGCCACCGGCCGGCAAATGTAGGCGCAATGGCCTGCGGACGTGACCCGGCATCGATTCGCAGCTACGCAGCGCAAGCGGCCGTGTAGGTGTCAGCGCAGTACCTTTTGACGGTTCGCGCACGGCCGTCTGCGGTCGTCGGAGTACCATACTCCGCCCCGAAATTTTGAGCTCGGCCGACCTGCGCAGCCGCCGCTACCTCCTCTATCTCCAAGAGGTCTCGTTTTCAACGGTGCGCGATGATCCTGTTCATCTCACACGGTCCAACAGCCCGGTCAAATCCGTGTTGGCTCCAGCATTTTAACTGCCGCCCTCGGAGAGAGGAGTGGTGCGGCAGGCTGCGCGAGGTGAAACCACTGCGGTAACATATCTTCCTACTCCACCAGCGCAGACTGTGAGGGGTGGTCTCAGGCTCCTTACGGGAGCTGAGTTTCCAAGGCTCAACTTGCCTATTTATCGGACAGGCAGCTCAACTTCCTCGGCCGGTGCAGGTGGATAGAGCGGGGGAAAGCCCGGCGCGCGCGGATTTAGTCAGTTCTTTCACCATAAACTATCTCAGCGATGCATAGTGAGTCACCCCGCCTCTCCTGCATTGCGATTTTCGCCAGAAGCAGCTCCCCCGCAGGCTCTGGGTTACTGCCAGGGCTGGTGGATGACCGGGGGGCGTGGGCGCCCAGAGTACCGTCTCATCGCGAAGAAGGGCGAGGGAACTTTTTCCGAGGTTCTCAAGGCGCAGTGCGTTAAAAATGGCAAGATGACTGCGATCAAGTGCATGAAGTCGCAATTCGAGAGCGAAGAGCAGGTCAACAACCTTCGTGAGATCCAGGCACTGCGGCGCCTGTCTCCGCACCCAGGCATCATCAAGCTAGTGGAAGTGCTGTACGAGCAACCGACAGGTCGCCTGGCCCTGGTCTTCGAGCTCATGGACATGAACATCTACGAGCTCATTCGGGGACGCCGACAGTACCTCCCAGAGGCACGCATCAAATCGTACATGTATCAGCTCATCAAGGCGATGGACCACATGCACCGCAACGGAATTTTTCACCGCGATATCAAGCCTGAGAACATTCTCATTGCTGACGAGGTGCTAAAGCTGGCTGACTTCGGATCCTGCCGCGGAATCTACTCGAAGCAACCTTACACGGAGTACATCTCGACCCGCTGGTACCGCGCGCCTGAGTGCCTCCTCACCGATGGATATTACAACTACAAGATGGACCTGTGGGGCGTCGGGTGCGTGTTCTTTGAGATCGTGTCGCTCTACCCGCTGTTTCCGGGTAACAACGAGCTGGACCAGATCCACAAGATCCACAACATCCTTGGGACCCCTCCTCCCGATGTGCTCGAGAAGTTCAAGCGGCATGCAACGCACATGGAGCTCAATTTCCCACCGAAGGAGGGTTCAGGGATCTCGAAGCTGATCCCGCACGCGCTGGAGGATTGCAACGACCTCATCCTCAAGCTGCTGGCATACAATCCCGAGGACCGCCTCTCAGCGCGCCAGGCGCTCCGCCACGCCTACGTCAGGGAGCTCCGCGAGATGGACAAGAAGGCCAAACGCGACCTGCTTGCACAGAACCAGGCTCAGCTGGCCCCCTCCGGCATTTCCCGCGGCCCCACCTCCTCATCACAGCAGAGCGGCGAGGGTGCGGCGCCTTCTGCGCGGCGGTCGCACCGCGACGACGGCTCCGAGCACGGCGGCGGGCGGCACACGCAGCGGGGCCTGCCTACCATTGGCAACAGCAAAGTCACGCCCTCATCGATCGAGGGCCTCATCGTACCGCAGCCGTCGCACCACGCTTATCACCACCACCATTACCAGCAGCAGGGGCACGGGCACGGAGGCGGTGGTGGGTATGGGGCCTCCCACGGAGGTGGCGCGGGGCACGCGGCGCACCGCGCGGAGCGCGCGGAGCGCTACGCGACCGAACGCGACCACCTGCGCGACCCGGTGGCACACGGAGCGGCAGGGCGGCTGGCAGGGGGCGCACTCCCAGAGCTGACTGGCAACTCGGCCATGCGTGTGCCGGGCGGCCACAAGGGGCTAGGGCCCTCCGGGAAGAAGCACGGGACGTTCCCAAAGAAGCAGAGCATCAAGGGGTCAATGGCCTCCGCGTCGGGGAGCAAGTACGGCACAGGAAGCCTGAGCGGCAGCGGCCTGGTGCCCTCGGCGCGGCACATGCAGATTCAGGGCACGCACAACTTCACTGGAGGGGCGGGGTTGGGCGGGCAAGGAGTGCTTGGCAGCGGTCGCGGGGGAAGCAAGTACTCACAATTCTCGGCTTATGGAGGGGGTGGGGCCGGGGGCGGGGGCAAGTACGGGCTCAACACGCAGCTGGCGACTGGTCCGATGCCGCCGGGAGCCAAGTACACGTCGCCATACTCGCAGAAGAAAAGTTGAGGTGGAGGCTGAGACGTGGCGGGTGTACTCGCACGGCAGCTGGCACGCATTGATTTCTCTGTAAAGAATTGGCCCAGCTAGCGCACGCAACACTGCGCGCGCCAGCGTTGTAGAGAGAAGCATCCATCACTTACCGCGTCTCCCTGCCTGCCTCTGCCCCCCTCCGCCACCGCGCTTCTTCCCATTCCCGCCACCCGCGTCCTTGCCAGCGCCCTTGGGCGCTGCGCCGAGCAGCCTCTGGTTGATGCCCCCTCCCCGCGACGAAGAAAGTAGCGGGCGCTGGTCCAACTGCGCGAATGACGCGTGCGCTCAGCGCCGGCAGTGCGCGAGGAGCGCGCGGTTGGTGTGGCGGTACCCGGTCGATGAACTGCTCCTCGCGCACTCCCGTGCGCCGCGGCGCCGACATCTCCAACACCTGCACTTCCCCACCCGCCTCACTTAGTACACCCGCCCAATTTCTCACTGTCCCCCGTTCCGCTACAAGGGTTGGGCCCTTGCCTTGCCATCGTCCTTGGCCTTGTCGAGATAACGGAAGAGCAGGCCCGCAGGCGGCTTCGGCAGCTTTGTCTTGGCCGACCACGACCGTTTGCGTTTTTGCACGTCTTCTGATATGGCCATTTCAGCCTGCTTCGCTGCTTCGACACGAACCTGGCCTGCGTTGCCCAGCCGCTTCTTTATCTCCTTCTGTGAGGCGCTCGCAGCCATCCATTTCTTCTCGAGCGTCTCGAAGTCCCCCGACACTGCGAGCTGGAACTGGTCCGCCATCTCGTAATGGTCCTTCGCACCCCCAATTTTCGCCGCTGCCTCCCACTCTTCCCGGCAAAGCATTGGCGGGATACGCTGCGGCTGCCCAAACATCGGGCACGGTCAGCTCGCTGCCGGCAAACACACAGCTCGCACAAACGCGCGCACATCGCAAGATGGAGCAGACCAGTGAATTTTTCTTCTTGCGAATCCGTGCAGTAATACCCCCAACCTGATCCTTGACTCCCTTTCTTGAGTTGGGCTCCTGCACCACTGTACGGTCCGACAGCCCAATGCCGAGCCCCTTGCTCCACGACCCTGCGGTCGGCAGCGGTGCCGGCTCGGCGCGCTTCCCGCGGACCACAGGTTCCACAGGAGCAGATGGATTGCTTAGCGGAGGAGGAGGAGGCGGCTTGCGTGGCGGTGGGGGCGGAGGCGTCGGCATTTGTGCCGCTATCCATGAAACGCCCCTCGATGTGGCACGCCCTGCGGCAGGGAAGCAGCGACCGTGCCGCTGGTGCACAGGAATCACCGCGGCCGGTGGAGATAGAAAGGCTATATTCTTTTGGATCAATGATATGAGGAGGAGGATGGCCACATTGCGCCCCCGCGCCCATGGGCCTCGGAGGCCTGCGCGTGCTCCCATTCAACCTTCGCTTCGTTTGTCCCGGTCCGGCCCCATTTTTCCACTTTCACCGCAATAAGTCAACACCAAACGGCTCAAATGTCGGCTAGCTAGCGTCCGAAAGCCCTGCGCCAGACAAGATGACCTCGGGCCCTGCAAGGCGCATGCAACCTGTGACATCAGCGCGACAGTGGCTCCCATTTTTCATCACACTGGCGACTGCATCTGTTCCGATGTCGGCGTCGCGTCCCCATGCCCTGACGTCCGTTTCCGTGCGCCCTCACACAAACCTAAACCAACTGGTCGCAAAGAGGAGGGCAAATCGGGACGCGCTGTCTCGCGACAGCGTCCTCACCCACAGCTACTGCACAACTGCGGTAGGCACCCCTTTTAGCTCGAATGACCCTGAGGTCCGCCAATGCTAGAGAGCTTCCGGCGGAGGGGTGCCTCCGCGCTGGCAAATTCGCGCCCATCGCAACACCCCCGATGCCGACGAGAAGCGCGGGCGCCCCCCAATCTTTTGCAGTTGCCGCTACCACTTCAGATGTTCCAGAACATATGCCTTGACCTCTCATTCACAGAGTGCGGGGGCAACGTCGCCGCTAAACTCCGGTGCGTCCTGTTCGGACTGCCCTCCAACGAACTAGCGGACCCACTTGTGATCGCAGCCTCCGCTGGGGCCTCTTGATCCGCGGAAGCCAGTCAATGGGTGGTTCTTAACTTGACCAGGTTCGCGGATGTGCAAACGCCGCTCTTCTCGATGTCGTTCAATGCCACCAAAACGCAGAGCTGTGTCTTTCGCCGGTCACACCCATTCGTTGCACAATCTGAAGTAGTTGCGTGTTAGCAATGCCAAGACTTGCTAACGTTTCCCTTTATTTCAGGCAAATACCAGCGAGTATACCAGTCCCTCTTGACTCCGTTTGCAGCAACTCCAAGCCCCCCAACGATTACGAGGTCAGTTCTGCCCTCAGTGAGTGCGTAGTACGGGCAGCGCATGAGCCGTCTTTCATGACCCGCATTTTCCTGAACGTTGCCTTCTTTGAGATGCTCCACAGCGGGTCTCAGCATGACTTGCGGCGGGGTGGCGTGTGGGTGCAGATTTGCGTCTCGTTTCCTCCCACTGGTGACAATCGGCTCATCATCACTCCCTCCTCAGTCTCTGGCCAGCCGACCTTGAAGATCGCGAGCTGCCACGTTCCCTGGGGGGGAGGGGCTATCACCATTCCGATACCTCTTCCCGCGCTTGACGTGGGGCAACACTGTGAGGCGGCCAAGGACTGCGAGTCGTGCATTGCCAAGTCGCAGTGCGGGTGGTGTGAAACGGGTGGCGCCAACCGCACAGGCGCGTGCGTGCCTGGAGACGATCAGGGGCCTCTGTGCGGGCTGTGTGGGGACAGTTGCGATTGTGCATGGCAACACGGATCGTGCGTGATCCCTGAGGCACAGCTCCTGGCAAAGCAGCGCCAGCTGAAGGATGTTATTGCTAAGGAGCGCAGCGCTGAAGACTCCTTCGCGGATTTTGCACGGGAAATCTCACGAGGTGCCCCCGTGACTCTCGGACCCACCGAAGACAAGCAGTTCATGTGCGCAACCGACGCGCTGCGCACTACGGGCGCGGTCACGACAGCGATCGTTACGATTCTTCTTTCTCTCGTGCTGGGTGGGTCATTCGCTGTCGCTGGGCTGTACGCGGGCAAGGAGGGCCTTCTTGAACAAGCATGGGAGCGCATAAAAGCGATGCGCAGAGGGGGTGCATCAGCGTCAGAGGGCCTGGTGACCAACGCTGCGCAAGACGGATCCTACATGCCGCCCGCAGTAACCTGACGGGCTTGGCCGCAGCACTACAGGACTGGCGACGAACCCGCAGGCCTCGTGCTGTGCGGAAAGTGCGGTAGATGTCGACGCATGGCGCAAAATCACCGCCAGGCTCATGACAAAGCCCTGGCAAGAGGCTAGTGGAGAATATGTCTCTGTATGTGAGAGGGCCAAGTAAACTCGTGCCCGGCTCTGCACCCCGTCTCTTTCAGCAGGTCGTGCGGGTCACGGGTGCGTGCACACGTGTCACTAGATCTACTAATATCAGTCGTCGTACACCATCTCCACCCCTTCTTGCTCGAGCTCGCGCGAATAGCGCATCATCCGCCGAAAGCGCACCCACCGCCGCCCGTACTTGCACAGGCAGCAAGTGGCGATGAGACCTACAAAGACACCGAGCACGGCTGGCCCTGCGCTGCCCTTACCGTGCAGGATCTCCTCTCCCGCCGCCTTGACCTCGTCCAGCTCCTGTTCTCGCCACACCCCTCTCAGCGACTGCCTCTCTGCATCCCGCCACCAAACCTTCCCATGCAGGCGGGGAGGGCGAGAAGAGGGCCCGTGGGCACTACCTTGAGAAGAAAGCCGATGATCGACGAGTCTCCGCACGCTGCGATGGCTCGCTCAGCTGTGGACCCGACCCACACGGCTGTGACGTTCCGCATCATGGTGGCGTCGCGGTAATGTTCCCGGATTTTCTTGTTGCCTTCCTTGGCGTACTGCTTTGCCACCTCCGATGAATTTTTCTGCCAAAATGGCCCCCGTAGCTCCTCGAGTGAGCTCATGCCTGCCACGACCGTCCCGAACGGAACAACCCCCTTGGCATCAAAATCCGCGTTCGCCATGAGGTTCACCACTACCCGCGACACCGCCGGTAGACGCCATTTATCGCTCACGCGCTCCTGTACCATCGCCACGGCACCAAGACTGTTACCTTTCTTTCGGATGTCACCATCCACAGCTATACCATCGACGCTGTTGCGGTGCGCGTCTCCGCTGATCCCAAACTCAACCCAATTCCCTGGCAACACGTTGTAGATCGCCGAGTCCTCGAACAGTGCCGGAGTCTCAGTCACCTGTCCCACAATGACCACTTAAGCCAGACTAGCGGGCTGCGCCACCCCAACGTGCACTATCCGCAACAAAAAATGTTGTTCCTGTGCATGTCTGGGTTGCTGCGCCAGTCTGCTGGGGAAGCATTTGCCCAGGCTTGGAAGGGGGACGGCACCATCGACCAGAAACGGGCGGCTGCGTGCGGCGCATCGGCCGTTGTCACATTGACCACGATCGGACAGCGTTTTAGGCCTCCTGTTTCTGTCTCGAGAGAGAAGATCACCTGGTAGTGGTCCGGGACCTGGCGACAGAGAGGTGCCCCGTCAGCAGGCTTCCCCCCTGACAACGCGTTGCGCCGGTTGAGTGAGTTCGTTCATCCCATGATCTGCAGTGATCAGTCTATGTGCATCTATATCACAACCTCAGATGCCCACTCGCAGCCCTGCACCCGTACGCTCATGCCCACATCACAACGGAGTAAGAAAGGCGAACTCGGGCGAAAACCTGGGGCGGACTGCGACTGGTGTATGCGACCTCAAGGGTGGAAGCGAGCACAGCCAGAGCAAAAAAGCTGCCGTTCAATCGCATGGCTTCCAATGATCCAGCGCAAGATTCGTCTCAAGGCCTCGTGGTCCGCGGCTTTGACGCACGCCGGGCTCTCTCGCGAAGGCAAACGGATTACCAGTGTCAAGCGACTGCCAGCGACGCTTTGACCAGCCGCGCCGTCCCAAGCGGCAGGGAGGGCCTGTCCGCCGGCGGAAGGTTCCTGGTGTGACGGTGTCGGGGGGATCCAGGGAGGGTTTACTGCAGACAGAGCCATTCATAGATGGAGGATGATGATCTTGATCGCTCGATGCCGGCTTTGCCGCATCGGGAGGGCGTTCCCCATCATGTCGAGCTCGATCTGTTCAATCGCCGTTCTACTGTGCGTGCAAGCCTATTCACCCTGCATCGCGCTGTGATTCAAACGGCTAATGTAATGTTTGTGCCTCAACAGCAAGGCAGAGGTGCCTACGACGACTTTGCGAGCGATATGCGCAGCACAGTTGCATCTTCCTCTCTCCGAAGCGGCGGGCCACGAGCCGCCGCACGAAAAGCGACCAAAATTTCGCGGCCGCCTCAACTACTCGCAAAGGCGCCGCGGATGCCGGAGGAGGTGCAAACGGGTGACGAGTCTGGAACCCCATACATTCATCCCGCAGCCAGGGTCCCGATGAACCGCGCTGCTCGCGCGAACCCTGACGAATCGGTCACTGCGGCGGTCGAGATGTCGTCAGCAACGCCCACAGCACGCTTCGTTTTCGGACGGTCGCCATCAGGGCGCTCTGGTCGCGGCGCGGCGTCCCTTAATCAGACCGCGCTGACCATGTCGTCCAAAATCTCCTCGTCTTATGGTGCAGCGACCGAAGATGACATGCGCTCTTGGGCTCGCTCCCAGCGTGGGCGTGTGCGCGTGGAAGACAACGGCGTGTACGGCGAGGCAGCGGACGCGGACGCGGTGCTGACCAAGGCTCGCGGGAAGCTGCGCCGCCTGGTCGTCGAGCACTACCTCCAGTTCCGCAAGGTCTTCCGTCGCAGAGACCCCCAGATGGCGGGCGCGATCCCGCGCCGCGACTTCGATGCGGGGATCGTGGAGCTGCGGTGTGGGCTGACGGATGTGGAGATGCTTGTGGTGCTGGAGACGGCGCCGACGGCCGGGCCGGGCCTGGTCGACTACGAGGACTTCCTCATCTGGGTGGTGGACGACCCCCTGGCCATGAAAAATGTTGTGCCCCGCCCCCACCCACGAGGCCTCTTTCGCCCTCTGCCTGCCGCTGACTTGCCTGCTCTCGTTGTTTTTGTCTTGGCAGCTGCAGCAGGGCCTCACGGAGCATGGTCAATCCAAGGCGGGGCGTGCGAGTGCGCCCCCCAGCGTCCATGCACCTACGCGCCCCATACCCCCGAGAACCATCCGCAGCCGAGCAGTAGGAAATACTTTTCGCCCCCCCCCCCCC
>ENA-UOXV01002153-UOXV01002153.1-marine-metagenome-genome-assembly--contig:-NODE-2153-length-26059-cov-7.034841_pt1 | contig 26059 bp, 22 predicted proteins | sample MGYA00238165_ERZ766961 | MGnify/ENA primary metagenome ERZ766961 (study PRJEB28924, sample SAMN03173240) | marine metagenome | biome: Marine; feature: Water; material: Subsurface seawater | place: North... | reverse complement strand
GCGCCATCATGCAACAAATATCAAAAACCATTATAGTATACCTATATACGTTTTTAAAAGCTGAGTCCTTTCAGCAACATAACATATAGGTTCAATAATGTGTTTTGTGAGTGCATTTTTGAAGCTTCGAGGTTTCTGAAACGCCAAAATTTATTGATTTTTGGATAAATCATCCAATCGATCAACGCGCCGGATGCTTGGGAATATCAGACACCAAATTCCGGTTATAGCTAGGGTCGCGACGCCTCCAATCACGACAGCAGGCACTGTCCCCCAGCCTGCGGCCATGATACCAGCGCGGAAATCTCCAAGTTCATTGGAAGCATTTATAGAAACAGAATTTACTGCACTCACGCGTCCTCGCATGTTATCCGGTGTTGCGATCTGGACCAATGTCTGTCGGACATAGACGCTGACCATGTCAGCCGCCCCGTATGCCCCGAGGGCAACAAGCGATATCCAAAATGTTTCAGACAAACCAAAGACAATGATGGAGATGCTGAAAACCGCGAGAGAGAAAAACAATGCAGGGCCCATGTAGCGCGGGGCTGCCAACTGGGTCAGCACAAGGCCCAGCATTAATGATCCGATGGCTGGCATTGATCGCATGACGCCAAGACCTGCTGGCCCGACGTTTAGAATGTCGCTTGCATAGATCGGCAACAGCGCCATCACACCACCAAACAAAACGGCAAGCAGATCAATTGAAACCGCACCCAAGACAATCTTGTTGCGCCAGACATACATGAAACCACCAAGTACTGTTTGCAGATTAACGGGTTGTTTTTCAAAAGAGCGCGTCGTTTTTGCAATCACAGCGCCTGAGACAGCACTTAGGGCAAAGAATAAAATGATTACGGCATACACGCCATCTGCCACCCATGCGATGAGCAAGCCGCCTAATGCGGGGCCAAGTAATTGCGCTGCTTTGTTCGCTGATGATGTGAACGCAACTGCGCGGGGGAATTGCTCTGTAGGCAATAGATTGGGCAAAATAGCTTGGCTGGCGGGGTGATAAAACCCGCGTGCCGCGCCATGCAATACCAAGATGGATAGGATGATCGGCATAGTGGCTATGCCCAGCGTCAATACAGTGAGCGTCATCCCCACGGTAAACATAAGAATAAAATTGGAGATGATCAGTATCAGTCTTCGATCAAACCTATCTGCGGCGACGCCTGCCACCAAGAAGAGTGCGAACACGGGGGCAAATTGAGCAAGACCAATGAGGCCCAAGTCCAATGGGTCACCCGTCAGTTTGTAAACATGCCAACCGATCGAAACGGTGAAGGCATGCATGCCCATGACATTAAAAGTGCGATTGAGGACGAAAGCTACAAAACTCTTATTTTGAAAGAGCGAATAACTCTGAGGGGATTCGTCGCTCATTAACTCACCATGACCCTATGGAAGAGGCCTTCCTTAGGGGCATGTTTTCGGGTGAGCGGTAAATGCTGATGGTTCAAAATTCTTTGGCTGAACCTGGGCGGTATTTGTTCGATGGCACGAAACCGGAGCGTTCAGGCTCGCGCATATCGCGCACCCAAACATCGCGTTCAGGATGAAGGCCGCCACCGCGCGAAGCTGGAACCGCCATGTGACGCGCCCGATGCAACAGGCGCGTATCGGCGATGCCACACGACGGGTGAATACCACCATTATCAGCAACCGTTTTTTCCCAAGTGGCCTTACGTGCAGCAAGGATATCTGGGTCATTAAGCGCGGTGCAATTGAGTTCATTCAGATTCAGATCAGCGACAATTTCGTCGCCGTCTTCAATAAACGCAATGGGACCCCCAAGGGCTGCTTCGGGGCCGACGTGCCCAATCACAAGGCCAACAGACCCACCCGAGAAACGGGCATCTGTCATTAATGCGATAACGATGTCACGCTCACGGCAAAGCGTGGTGATGCGTGACGTTGGGTCTAACATTTCGGGCATGCCAGGCGCGCCGCTTGGCCCTTCGTACCGGACAATGATCATGTCGTTGTTTTTGAAGCTATCGGGTGCTTCGTCGAGAGCATCGATAAGGGCTTGTTCGCCTGCAAATACGCGTGCACGGCCACGGAACAAATTATCGTCCAAGCCGCCCTCAACGCCGGCAAGTTTTAAGATTGCGGAATAATCAGGAGACAAATTGCCGCCCAACAACCGCAAGCCGCCTGTTGGTTTATATGGGTTCTCAACGGTATGAACGATGTCACCATCTGGCGCAGGTGTGCCCAAACGAGCGACTTGCTCGCTCAATGTTTCGCCGGTGCACGTCATGACGTCGCCGTTCAATAAGCCTGCCTCTAAAAGCTCTCTCACGATCACTTGGACACCGCCGATGCGATCAATATCGACCATTGAATACATACCATAAGGCCGCGCGTTCGTCAGAACGGGTACGACATTCTTTGACAAATGATTAAATTCTTCTGGGGTCATGACGTCACGCCAGAAATGCTCGTACCCTGCTGCGCGTGCGATTTCAGGGACGTGTAATACAACGTTTGTCGAACCACCCACTGCCATCGCAACGATCAGTGCATTCCGTAGCGAGTCGCGTCCGACGATATCGCGAGGTTTCAAATCTGTCTCGATCATCCGTGCCAGGTGTGTGACGAGTTCATCAGGAAACTCATTCAAGCGCCGTGGGTCATCTGATGCAGGTGCGACCATGTGCAAGGGCTGCATACCGCAAACGCCGATAAACGTTTGCATGGTGTTATAGGTAAACATCCCGCCGCAGCTGCCGATACCGGGGCAGGCGTGGAATGAAATGTGATGGCGATAGTCCGGATCAGGATGACCGGCGACCTGATATGCACTGACGATATCCAGGGCATCGCCTGTTTTTGGATCTTTGCCAGGATGGATGGGGCCATCAGACATGATGATCCCCGGCGTATTATGTTCAAGTAGTGCAGCAAGTGTGCCTACGGGCGGCTTATCGCACGCCACGACCGCGATAGTGCCTGCTAAGCCTGTGGCTTCTAAATGTTCGCACAACGCATCATTGGTGACTTCACGGCCAATCAGCGAATAGCGCATTTCGCGCGTGCCATTGCGAATGCCGTCAGACGTTGCAATTGTGAATTCCGGTTGGACGAGGCGAAGGTGTAACTTGCCATCCTCAACGCCAATGCGATCTTTAAGCTTGGTGTGAATGGCCTCTACCTTTTCAGCAACACCGATATAGCATTGGCTATCGCCTTTGGTTCCCACCACGCCGACTGAAGGTTCATGGATCAGATCAGGGCTCGTCCCGAGTTCCTGCGCAAGTCCAATTGTTTGGGCCGAGCGACCTGGATGCCGATCAATCAGCACGTTTTTTGATGATGTCATTGGGAACTCCTCAGTACTTCAATCTCGTTTGGGTAATGGACGCGACATTTGCATCCTAACCCCCCTAAATAATCAACATATGCCCAGTATAATCCCCAGAACTCAAGGCCGAGATTGCAAGTATTCTGAGTGAATCGATGAATGTGAAACTGTATTCATTATTTGGTGTGGATATGAGATATTTAGTCCCATTAATGTGTTTGGAAAATGACGTCCTCCTGTTTTTAAAAGGGTAAGTGGAATGACTGCGCTCAGCAAAGTCCAGCTAGATCAATTCTGGAAAGATGGTTATCTGATGGTCGAGGACGTCGTTGATGATAATTTGCTTAACGCCATGCGGAGCGACTTTGCTGACTGGGTCACAGAAAGTCGTACGCATTCTGAATCCTATGGCACGATAGTTGACGGTCGGTCGCGCTTTGATTTAGAACCCGGACACAATGCAGATGTGCCTGCCCTGCGACGTGTAAACGCCCCGGTCGAAGTTTCAGATGCCTACTATGCTGCCATGTTTGATAGTCGAATGACGGCATGTGTCGCCGATTTGATTGGTCCGAATGTCAAATTTCATCATTCCAAGATCAATTCGAAATTACCAGGTGGGCAGACCGAGGTTAAATGGCATCAGGATTTTCCATTCACACCGCATTCAAATGACGATCTGGTAACGGCATTGTTGATGATCGATGAAGTGACAGAAGAAAATGGTCCGCTTGAAGTCTTACCAGGTTCTCACAAGGGGGATATACACGGGCTTTGGCACAATGGGGTTTTTACCGGTGCGGTTGCCGAAGATGTCGCGAAGGAAAGCCAGTCAAAGGCTGTAACGTGCGTCGGTAAAGCGGGTTCAGTCTGCTTGATGCATACGCAACTGTTGCATGGGTCAACTTCAAATTTGTCGGCTCAGCCGCGTACGCTATTTATCTGCGTGTACTCTGCCGAAGATGCGATCCCATGCTCGCCCAACCCGGTCCCGACCAAATTTCAAGGTTTGTTGGTCAAAGGGGAGCGAACCAACAAAGTGCGTTCTATGGATTTTCAGATTGAACTGCCGCAATTGCCAACCACAGCATCATTTTTTGACCAACAGGCGTATGATGAGGTTGGAGATGGTCACGCTAAACGATAACGTCTAGGTGCCGCAGAACGTCTGATGCACGATCTCATCTGGCGCGGGCGGGGTCACATAATGAGAATCAGATGCGCGCAACCGAAATGGATCTAAGACTTCATCCATTAAATTATTGAATACGTTGAAATTACCCGTGTCCTCGGCGGCGCGTATTGCAGCCTCGACTAAGTGGTTGCGCGGAATAACAGCAGGGTTTTTTTGACGCATCGCAGTAGCACATTCATCAAATGAGCGCGTCTCGTTCGCCAAACGAGTCTTCCAACGCGTCACCCATTGATCAAAGCTCTTGGGGTCGGAGAATTGTGCCCGAATATCTGAATCATCAGCATCTGTGGCGATCATGTCGGCCAAGTACTGGAATGTATTAGTGAAGTCGGCCTCGTTCTCGGCCATGCATTCCAGCAAGTCCATCGCCAGCGATAGATCATCGTCGTGGGATGTTGCTAAACCTAGTTTTAAACGGAACTCGGAAGTCAGGGCTTTTTCGAAGACTTGCGGATAGGCATCAATCTCAGCCTGAGCAACAGAAACTGCACTTTCCATATCGGTATTAATGAGTGGCAATAAGCTTTGCGCCAGTTGCGCCAAGTTCCATTGCAGAATCGATGGCTGATTGGAAAAGGCGTAGCGGCTCATGTAATCGATGGAACTGAATACCGTTGTTGGGTGGTATGTGTCCATGAACGCGCATGGGCCATAGTCGATGGTTTCACCGATGACAGATGTATTGTCTGTATTCATCACCCCGTGAATGAAGCCAAGTCCAAACCACTTTGATACCAGTGTGGCTTGTCGCTTCACGACTTCGCTCAACATGGCACGATATGGATTCTCTGCGGCAGTCGCCTCAGGGTAATGACGGGCAATCACATAATCGGCGAGCGTTTTAAGCCCGTCGACGTCTTCACGTGCGGCGAAGTATTGAAAGGTACCAACCCGGATATGGCTTTGGGCCACGCGGGTCAGAACAGCACCGGGCATATAGCCATCTCGGATGATCTCTTCGCCCGTGGTCACCGCGGCGAGTGCGCGAGTCGTCGGTACACCAAGCGCATGCATCGCCTCGCTAACAATAAACTCCCGAAGGACAGGGCCAACGGCAGCGCGACCATCACCTCCCCGCGAGAAATGCGTCCTGCCAGACCCTTTGAGTTGGATATCTCGGCGGATACCATCTGTCCCGATGATTTCGCCCAGCAATGTGGCACGGCCATCGCCTAATTGTGGGACCCAGCCACCGAATTGATGCCCGGCGTAGGCCATCGATAAGGGATCGGCACCATCTGGGACCGTGTTTCCCGCAAATATATCTGCGCCGTTTTGAGTTGCTAGCGCGTCCGCATCCAACCCCAACAACGCACAGAGTTGACGATTAAGTCGGATAAGTGACGGTGCCTGCACGGGAACGGGCGCTTGGCGCACGAAAAACCTCTCAGGCAGTGTCGCATAGCTGTTATCAAAAGGCAGAGAGATCGCGTTCATAAGACCGTTCAGTTAATTCAGTGCGTCCAATGACATCACTGAGGTATACATCAGCCTTGTGCGCATGATTTTCAAGCAAGTTGAACGGATTGCAGATCACGGTTATCGGGAATGCTTGAATGAATTCTCATAGGGGCTTTGCTAAGTCAGGCTGTGAACGCCTGCAGCCCGGTTTGCGCACGGCCCAAGATCAACGTGTGAATATCGTATGTGCCTTCGAGTGTATTGATGACTTCCATATTCATCATGTGTCGCATGACATGGTATTCGTCTGAAATGCCATTGCCACCGTGCATGTCACGGGCCATGCGTGAAATCTCTAACGCTTTGCTGGAGTTGTTGCGTTTGACCAACGAGACCATTTCTGGTGTCGCCTTGCCTTCGTCTTGTAGACGGCTGACCCTAAGTGCTGCCTGCAAACCCAGTGTAATTTCGGTCTGCATGTCGGCGAGCTTCTTTTGGATCAACTGATTGGCGGCAAGCGGTCTGCCAAATTGGATGCGTTCCATCGTGTATTCACGCGACGCATGCCAGCAGAATTCAGCAGCACCCATGGCCCCCCAGCTGATCCCAAAGCGTGCTCGGCCGAGGCACGATAGGGGAGCACTCAATCCCGTTGCATTCGGAAGGCGGTTTTCTTCGGGTACAAATACGTCGTTCAACGCGATTTCCCCAGTTGGGGATGCACGGACGCCAAGCTTACCTTTGATCTTGGGTGTTTCCAGACCTTCCATACCGCGTTCGACGATAAACCCGCCGACTTTGCCGTCGTCATCTTTGGCCCAGACCACGCAAATATCTGCGATGGGGGAATGGGTGATCCAGATTTTATTGCCGGTAAGCCGATATCCGCCGGCAGAGCTTTTGGCGCGGGTGTTCATACCAGATGGGTCTGAACCGTGATCAGGCTCAGTCAGGCCAAAACATCCCAGAACTTCACCCTTGGCCATGGCGGGTAAGAAACGTTGCTTTTGTTCTTCGTTCCCATAGCTGTGAATGGCACCCATGGCCAACCCGGATTGAGTACCAACAGCAGAACGGAACGCAGTATCCACGCGTTCCAGTTCCCGACACAACAATCCATATGATACGTGGCTGAGACCAGGACAACCGTACCCATGCAGGGTACCACCCAGGAAACCCATTTGACCGAATTCGAGCATCAATTCGCGCTCGAATATTTCGTTGCGATTCCAATCGACAATTAATGGCATCAAGCGATCTTGTGCGAAGTCATGCACACTATCACGAATAAGTCGCTCTTCCTCGTCGAGTTGCCCATCGAGTAAAAGCGCATCTTGCCAGTTAAAAGTGGGTTTCTGCTCACTCATTATTTAACACGTTCCATTACCATGGCGATACCTTGGCCCATGCCGATGCACATGCTGACGAGCGCGTAGCGACCGTCGATGCGTTCTAGTTGGCGGGCTGCTGTTAATGCGATACGTGGACCGGATGCACCAAGCGGATGGCCGACTGTAATCGCACCACCATTTGGATTAACGCGGCTATCATCAAACGCGACGTCCAAGCCTTTAAGGCATGCCAGAACTTGCGCAGCGAATGCTTCGTTCACTTCAATGACATCCATATCAGCGATCGTCAGCCCTGCACGCTTCAGCGCAATTTCAGCAGCTGGGACAGGGCCGTAACCCATAATCCGCGGGGCCACGCCAGCAACACCACTGGACAAGATGCGCGCCATCGGTTTTGCACCGGCACGCTCACCTGCTTCCAGGCTACCCATCATCAGGGCAACAGCGCCATCGTTGAGACCAGATGCGTTGGCCGCTGTCGTCACGCCGCCAGGGCTAAGTGCCTTAAGGCCTGCAAACTTTTCAAGTGGGGTATCTGGCCTTGGGAATTCATCATCCGAGACTGCAACATCGGGTTTTTTACGCCCACCAGGAACCATTACGCTCTGAATTTCGCCATCGAAGAAACCATCAGCCTTAGCGGCAGCGTATTTTTGTTGGGAATTGAAAGCGAATTGATCGCATTCTTCGCGGGTCAGCTGATGCTCGGTTGCCAAATTATCTGCGGTTTGGGGCATCGTATCTGTACCGAAGTCTTGTTCAATTTTTGGATTTGGGAAACGTGCGCCCAGTGCGGAATCAAATGATACGAATTGTTTGGCGTATGCCTGTTCTGATTTGCCGACAACAAATGGCGCGCGGGTCATGCTCTCGACACCACCCGCGATCATGACATCGCCTTCTCCACATGTGATCGCGTGGGCTGCAGAAATCATTGCACCCAAACCGCTGCCGCAGTTCCGCTGCAAGACGGTGCCCGGTATTTCAATCGGTAATCCGGCACGCAAAACGGCATGGCGCGCGACGCAGCGGCTGTCTTCGCCTGCTTGGTTGGCGCAACCGACCATCACATCATCAATCGTATCTTCGGCAAATGGTGATGCATCGACTGTGGCGCGAATGATATCGCCCAGCATGTCATCGGGGCGGACTTTGGAAAGGCCACCCGCATTGCGGCCAAAAGGGGTGCGTAAACCGCTGTAAAGATAAGCATTTAGCATTCTTCAAGAACTCCTGAATATATAACTTTGAATTAAATCAGCTTTCGGGGGTGAGTAGCGAAACACCCAAATGTGCGCGGCGGCGCAACCATGGCGTTGGCCGGTAGCGGGGATCGCCCGTCATTTGATGGATCGACGTCAGGATTTCCAACACGCGATCAGCGCCAAGGAAATCACCGAATGCCAGTGGCCCATGTGGATAGCCAAGGCCAAGTGTCACGGCCTTATCGATATCAGCGGATGTTGCTGCACCTGATTGTGCAATCGAACATCCGATGTTCACGATCATGCCGAGGATGCGTTGCGTCACGAAACCAGCGCTGTCATGGATCACAGTGACGGGTGTGCCATCAGCCGCAAATGCACCAGCTGCGGCATCAGCGAACGCAGGGTCTGTTACAGGTGTTTTCATGACTGTGCGACGCTTGTCCAACCCAATGAGTGTATCGAGGGCAACCGTACGTGCCGGATCTAAACCCTCTTCAAGACAAGCCGTCGTCGCATCTTTGCCTAGTGGCAAAACCACGATAACAGAATCGTCCCCAGGCTGTTCGCCAGAATCAATGTTGGCACCAGCATTCTGTAAGATATTAGCGATTTGTGCCTGTGCATCTGCGCGCGTGCCGCTGACCCAGATTGGACGACCATCATATGATGTTGGGGCAGCTTCTTCGGGTGTTTGTTGTTTGCCGCCCTCGTAGGTGTAGAAGCCTTGCTTGGTTTTGCGTCCCAAAAGGCCCGCTTCCATCCTGGTTTTCATCAGTGTTGATGGGCGGAACCGTGGCTCATGGAAAAATTGCTCATAGATCAACTCAGTTGCGGGATGAGTTACATCGATCGCCGTCAGATCCATTAATTCCAATGGCCCCATTCGGAAACCAGCGGCATCGCGCATGATCCGGTCAACATCAACAAAAGCTGCAACGCCCTCGCTGCACAGATGTGAAGCTTCGATGGTATAGCCACGGCCGACTTGGTTGACGAGGAAGCCCGGTGCATCAGCAACGCGAACGGGCTCGCGACCCATTCGTTTGCCCAATTCGAACAAGAAATCAGCGACCCAAGGTTCGGTACGCACGCCATCAATGACTTCGACAAGTTTCATCAAAGGGACGGGGTTGAAGAAATGGAATCCTGCAACTCGTTCAGGGCGCTCGCAGCTTGAAGCAATAGTGGTGACGGACAAAGAAGATGTATTGGTCGCTAGAATGATGTCGTCGCTGACGATGCTCTCAAGTTCGGCAAAAATCTTCCGCTTGATATCCAAGTTTTCAGTCGCGGCTTCGATGATTGCATGGCAAGTGTTAAGGCCGTTCATTGAGTCGGCAATTTGGATTCGCCCCATCGATGCTTTTGCATCTTCTGCGGTCATCCGGTTCTTCTCGACCGCGCGGCCAAGCATACCCTCAATGAATTCGACTGCTTCTTTGGATGATTCAGCGCGAGTATCGAACATAATAACAGTGCATCCGCCGGTGGCGGCGACTTGGGCAATTCCTCGGCCCATGGCACCTGCACCGATAACGCCGATGATCAGGCCATCTTGTGTTGCATCAATGGTCATTTCTATTTTCCTTTGAAGACGGGTTTTCTTTTCTCGATGAAGGCGCGCATGCCTTCTTTTTGATTTTCTGTATCGAACAATATGTCGAAGGCTTTGCGTTCAAGGGTTAGGCCCGCATCCAATGATGAATCAGCCCCGGCCAGAACGACTTCTTTGGTTTGACGAATAGCAAGTGGGGGAAGGGCGGCAATTATATCCGCCAGTTCCAGCGCACGGTTCAGGACCTGATCATCCGCCACCAATTCGCTGGCAAGACCCATATCAAAGGCTTCACGCCCGGTAATGGGTTCTCCGGTTAGCAGCATTTTCATGGCTTTGAATTTACCAACGGCGCGGGTCAATCGTTGCGTGCCGCCGCCGCCTGCCATAATGCCGACTTTGACCTCGGGTTGGCCAAATTTTGTGCTCTCGCCTGCGATGATAATATCTGCGTGCATGGCAAGTTCGCAGCCACCGCCAAAGGCAAAGCCATTTACCGCAGCGATAACAGGTTGTGGGCAACCTGCAATCATACGCCATTGTTCACGGACGTTTGTTGCGTTCATTTCGGCCGTGCCCATTTCCGACATTTCCTTGAGGTCCGCACCCGCAACAAAGGCTTTTTCATTGCCCGTGATGACAATGCAACGGACGTCGTCGTCAGTTGAAAGGTTGCGGAAATGATCCACCAATTCGGCGCGGGTCGCTGTGTTTAACGCGTTCATCGCTTCTGGACGGTTCATGCGTAAAAGAGCGACCCCGTCGCTCGGTTTTTCAAGTAAGACAAGTGGCATGTCGTTTACGTCCTTCTACTCTGATACCTGTGACGGGGCATCAATCAGCATCCCCATCGACCATCATCAACCAATCCACAGCGACGAAATTTCCACCGTCCGCAAATACAGGGTTCAAATCCAATTCGACCAATTCTGGATGAGCGATCGCAAATTCAGAAAGCTTACAAATCAGATCGGCCAGTTTTGATTGATCGACGGGTGATTTCCCACGTGCTCCTTCTAGAACAGCGCGGCCTTGCAATTGACCCAGCATTTGTTCGGCCTGTTGTGGCGTGATGGGTGCTGCGGCAAAACTCACGTCTTCAAGAATTTCGATGAAAATGCCGCCAAGTCCAACCATCACAACGGGACCAAATACGGGATCGCGACGGATACCTAGGACCAGTTCTGTGGCAGGCTTTGCCATGTGCTGGACGATGACGCCATCGATGTTTGCGGATGGGTCATGTGCGCGGGCGTTTGCTAAGACTTCATTGACGGCTTCACTTACACTCGTGCTATCGGATATTCCAAGCCGGACACCGCCCGCTTCAGTTTTGTGAAGAATATCTGCCGATTCAATTTTGATTGCGACGGGGTAGCCCAATTCCTGGGCCAGTTCACAAGCGGAATTTGCATCTGTTGCGAGACCTGCAGGGGCGAGGGGAATTCCTGCATCCTGCAGGAATTTTGCGGCTTTCATTGCAGGGACTGCCGCGGCGTTATCCGATGGGGGGCGGTTTGCGATGATTGTCGGCGCATCTGATGTTAATGTATCATTCATGGCCTGAATTTCACCATATCGGACAAGACCTGCAGCAGCATCGACCGCACGTTCTGTGGCGCTGATGACGCAAATCCCGGCTTCCATAAGTTGCTTTCGCGCTTTTTCAGGGGCTTCGATCCAACATACGATGAAAGGCTTTTTGACCTCAGCCTTCACTTCCTTGAAGACATCGGTTAACAGGTCCGAGTACCCATGCATGAGTTGAAGCCAAACAATGCAGCAATCTATAGAGGGGTCTTCGAGGGCTATTTTGATCGAGTCGCTCAAGATTTTAGGTTCTGCGAGGAACTGCCCAGTCACATCGATTGGGTTCGATGCTGAGCCAAACGCAGGAATAACTTCGCGGAGTTTTTCTTGGGTCTCAGCCGATGGCATCGGAACATCAAGCCCCAGTTCTTCTGCCCGATCGGCCATCAACACACCCGCGCCGCCGGACTGTGTGATCAGGGCCAGACCTTTGCCCGTCGTCGGCTCGCAGCAGGAAAGGGCCATAACGAGATCAAGCATGTGTTCTTCGTTGCGCGCACGAATGCCGCCGTGTTGCCGCAGGACCCCGTCGAATACGCGGTCTTCGCCAGCGAGGGAGCCTGTATGAGAAGCGGCAGCCCGGGCACCCGCGGCTTTTCTACCTACTTTAGTGATGATGAGAGGTTTTTTGACCTCACGCGCTTTCTTGGCCAGTTGGATAAGGCCATTGCCTTCACGCAACCCTTCTATATAGCCGGACAAAACGGAAATCCGGGTGTCATCAGCAATTTCGATGAGCGCATCCATAAGGGTGATATCGGCCTGGTTGCCTGTATTGATGAAATATCCAAGACCGATGCCACGGCTACGTGCGAGGGCAGAAATGCCCGTCCCAAACGCGCCTGACTGGCTGGCAAACGCGACAGGTCCAGCGACAGGCGTTTCGTCGGCGTATTGGCTGAATGTTGCTGTTACATGCTCAAACGCATTGATGAGGCCTAAGTTGTTAGGGCCGCATATTCGGATGCCATTTGCGCGCGCAACTTCCAAGAGCTCTTTTTCGTACTCTGCGCCTTTCGGCCCGATTTCGGAGTATCCAGAACTGAATAAGACTGCGACAGGCACGCCCTTTTTGCCCAACTCTCCAACAACATTGGTCGCCAGTTTTTGTGATACAGCGACGATGGCCAGATCTGGGGCTTCTGGTAAAGAGGCGACGTCCGGGAAACAGGGAATGCCATTGATATCTGAATATTTTGGATTTACCCCATAAAGGTTGCCTTCATAGCCGTCACGCTGGAGAAAGTGCAAAGGCCGTCCGTTTAATTTATTGGTGTCAGGTGTTGCACCGATAACAACGATTGATTTTGGGCGGAGCAAAAATGACAACGCATTGGACATACTTATTACCTCGAATTGTTTGGACGTCTGCGAGCTTCCTGTAACCGTTTACAATCATCACACATTTCTGTGTTGTGTAAATCTTATTGTTTTGCTATGCAAAACTGTGTTTTGCAATTGGTCTAAAACATCGGTCATGATAGTGTCTGAGTCAATGGCGTAATTGATGATCCATGCAGGTTCGGGGAGAGCTATCGGATGGGTGTTCGAAAAAATATAGCTGTTGCAGCTTCGGCTGAGGCATCTCGTGATCGGCAGTATATAAAATCTTTGGCGCGAGGTTTTGAAGTATTGCGCGCGTTCAGAAGTGAAGACCGTGGTATTAGTAATGCTGAGCTTGCACGGCGCACAGGTTTACCCAAACCGACATTGTCTCGTCTTACATTTACGCTGCTGTCACTTGGGTATTTACACCTTGATGAAGAGACAGGTCGATATTCGCTTCATCCACATGTTTTGAAACTGGGCTATCCCGTTTTAAGTCAGCTTTCTATTCGCGAACTTGCGCGCCCGCTGATGCAAGAATTAGCCGACAAAGTCAGGGGCGCTGTGGTGCTAGGTGTTCGAGATGGCCTCAGCATTATTATTGTTGAACGAGCACGACACAGGACGATGGCGACATGGCCGTTAGATATCGGGGTCGCTCGGGATATAGCGACGACAGCTATCGGGCGAGCATATATTGTTGCACTAAAGCCCGATGATCGTGCAGAGCTTTTGGAACGTGTTCGTGCTGATGACCCAGGACGTTGGCGTGAAATCGAACGAGGAATTGATACGTCGCTACAATCATATGCAGAGAAAGGCTACACGGTTTCTGCGGGTGATTGGGTCCCTGAATTCAGTGCAGTTGGTGTTCCACTAATATTAAAAGACGGAACGATTCTTCCCCTTAACTGCGGCATATATTCTAATCGCGTTGATGCTGAAAAGCTGAAAGACATGGGCGAACGATTGGTCAATTTGGTTGCGGAGTTATCACAAATACATGGCGATAATCCCACCGGTCAATAATGCAATCATGTTTTGGTGTGCAAAACACTATTTTGCACAAAGTTGACTCCCAATTATTTTCCTATGTTATAAGGTTAGTAATAAAAGAAAGACGTAGATAACTACGCACAATTTTTAAACTGTGGAGTCTTTAACGGACTGAATTTTAATCTAGGGAGATGCATCAAATGCACAAACGTTCCGATTTTACCCGCTCAATCCTGTTGAAGGCAGGTGTGCTAGGGCTGGCGGCGACCGTTTCTTTTGCTGGTCAAGCTGCAGCAGAATATCCAACTAAACCTATTACAATCGTCGCGCCATATGGTGCTGGTGGTGCTTCTGATTTGGCATCGCGGACGATGGCTTCTGTGCTTCCAGGATACATTGGTCAGCCGGTATTGGTTGTTAACCGTACAGGTGCTGGTGGTGTTACCGGTTCCACATTCGTTAACAAATCCAAGCCAGATGGTTATACTTTGTTGCTTGCACGGATCGGTTCACAAAGCGTGTCCCCAGCCATGAAAGCAAACATCCCATACAAGTATGATGATTTCACCATGCTGGCTGTGATTGAGCTTAACCCGGTGATTTGCGCCACATCGTCAGAAAAACCATACAAAACGATGAAAGACTTGGTTGATGCCGTTAAGGCAAAACCAGGCGAGTTGAGCTTTAGCTCAGCTGGTGTTGGCTCCATGCTGCATATTGCTGTGCCATTGGTGTTGAACGAAATGGGAGTTGAGAATCCTAAAGAAGCCATGAACCACGTGCCTTACAAAGGTGGCGGCAATGCTGCAACGGCAGCTGTTGGCGGTCACGTTGATCTGGTTTGTACCAACTCCTCGTCTCTTGCTGGACACATTGCTGGTGGCATTTTGCGTCCTTTGATGATTACGACCCCAGAACGTCAGCAAGTTGCTCCAGATGCTCCTACAGCTCGTGAATTGGGCTTTCCAGGCGTTGAAGCACTCGTTGGTTGGAGTGGTATTTACGGTCCTCCAGGTATGGACCCAGCAGTAGCTGACAAGTTGCGTGCCGCCTTCCAAAAAGTTAAAGAAGACAAAGCATGGAATAAATTCACCAAGGCATTGGGTTCCGTTCCATACATCCTTGATGGACCAGAAACCAAAGCATTCGTTGATAAGCAATTCAACGCTTTCAATACTTTGGTTGAAAAACTGGGTATGAGAATCGAATAGTATCCTGTTTCTGATGCTATTTTGAATTTTCCGGAAGAGGGAGCTGTCTCGTTAGAGGTGGCTCCTTCTACCGTCTTTCTTTTTCCCAGTATTCACGGCTAGATAGAGCAGGGTAAGTCTATGTTTTTTGCTCGTTATGGAGACGCCATTTTGGGCGTCATACTTGTCTCTCTATGTATTCTTTTGTTGACGGTTCTTATTCCCATCGGCGTGCAGGTACCGAGTTCCAATAAAGTTTTGGCGTTGTCGCCTGATTTTTGGATGAAAATTATCGTCTATTCGACGCTCTTGATTGGATCCATTATTTTATTCAAGGGTATCAAACGAGCACGTGCTGGTCTCGACGAAGAAGAGATTGCTGAAGTGGTTATTGAACTTCAGCATAAGCACAAGTTCGGGCGGGCGGTTCTAGGAGCGTGTTCCTCAGTCGTTGGACTATTCATCTATTTATATTTGATTGATTTGATCGGTATGATTGCCGCGTCAATTGTTGCGTTTCTCGGCTTTGTTCTATTGTCCGGTGAGCGTCGTATGATAATCGCCATCCCTTTGGGGGTCGTGCTGCCCTTAGCGCTATATTACTTTTTCCTCAAAGTTGCGGGCATACCTATGCCGCTCGGCATCTTCGATTAGGACCCCATTGTTATGATAGAGAACCTCACAATTGCCTTTGGGCTTTTTGCGACCATCGACAATGTTATTGTTTTGTTTGTTGGTGTTTTGGTGGGTTGTATCGTTGGTGCGATCCCAGGAATGACCGCAACCATGGGCGTTGCCTTGGCGCTGCCATTCACTTTTTACATGAACCCGGTAACAGGCATTTTGCTTTTGTTGGGAGTTTATAAAGGTGGAATTTATGGAGGGTCTATTCCGGCAATTTTGATTAAAACACCGGGAACACCGGCTGCGGCCTGTACGGTGTTGGACGGGTATCCGCTTGCACAAAAAGGCCAAGCGAACAAAGCGCTCCACATGGCGCTGTATTCTTCCTGTGTTGCAGATTTTATCTCCAACATCGCATTGATTTTCTTTGCAGGTGCAATCGCTTCTTATGCACTCAAATTCGGCCCGCCGGAATTCTTTACGTTAATCTTGTTTTCTCTGACGATCATCGCGGGTGTCGCTGGCGACAGCCTGTCTCGTGGTTTGATCTCGGCAATGTTGGGCTTGTTTTTAGCGACCATCGGCCTTGATTTGATCTATGGCACCGAGCGTTTGATTTTCGGCGAACCCGAACTGATGGGCGGATTGAAATTTATTCCCGTACTGATCGGGCTTTTCGCTATCCCAGAAATTATCAACCATTATACGCACAGACACGGCGCCGGGGATAAGATTAAGAATCTCGGAAACGAGGGGGTGACGATGGCAGAGTGGTTGCGTTGCCTCAAATCTATTATTCGCGGGTCATTCATCGGTGTCATGATGGGTGCAATTCCTGGGATTGGCGGTGCACCATCTGCGTTCCTTTCTTATTCCGAAGCAAAGCGGACGTCTAAAGTTGCCGATAATTTTGGTAAAGGTGAGCTTGAAGGCATTGCCGCCTCTGAAGCCGGTAACAATGGCGTCGCAGGTGCCACGATGATTCCATTGTTGGCGCTGGGTGTCCCTGGTGATGTGATCACCGCTGTAATCTTGGGTGCTTTCATGATTCATGGATTGCAACCTGGCCCAATTCTGTTCGAACAGAACATCACGCTGGTCTACGCGATTTTCATGGGCATCATGTTGAGTTCCATTTTCCTTTTGATTGTTGGGAAATTAGGTATTCGCGTATTCGCGCGTATTTCTGATGTGCCAAACAGTTTCCTTTACCCTGTGGTTTTGGTTTTGTGCGTGTTCGGCACGTACGCCGTTGGTAACACCATGTTTGATATTTTGATTATGATCATCATGGGCTTGGTCGGATACTTTATGCTGCGCTTTAGAATTCCTGCAGCGCCTTTCCTGATCGCTTTCATTCTGGGGCCGCTGCTTGAGGATAGCTTCCGCCAAGCGCTGCAACTTAGCCGTGGTGATTTCTCTATCTTTATTCGCAACCCAATCTGCTGGTTCTTCATCGCGCTGACGATTCTCTCCATAGCATTTATCATTCGACGCAATTTGAAAAACCCAGAACTGGCCAAGGCGCTATCCGATTAATTAAGACTATTGAGGAGACGGTCTGTGCGATCGTCTCTTCTAAAGCTCTTCATGTATAGGCAGCCAGAATACCCCGCAATCTCTTGGAGTGGGCACATCAAATATGATTGAGACAAATCGTGACGGCCATACGACGACACTTGTTATTAGTCGGCCAGAAAAACGAAACGCGCTGAATTGGGACACCATTGGTCAACTGGCCGTTGGCATTGATGAAGCCGAAGCCGATTCCAATTGCCGTTGTCTCGTTATCACTGGCAACGGTGATCACTTTGTAGCGGGTCGCGATTTAGAGGAAGCCAACTCAGAAGGCTCCTTAGATGATGTGTTGGCTAATGACGAAGCTTATACGCGGATATTCAATTCCCTTCGCGCCATGTCGAAACCATCCGTTTCGGTGGTTCGGGGGTACGCCGTCGCTGGCGGATTTACATTGGCGATGGGATGCGATTTTGTACTGGCCGATAAAACGGCAAAGTTTGGTGCCTTGGAGATGCGCGGTGGTTTCCCCGCAGCGGTGAACACAGCTATTTTGAATCATTTGGTCGGCCCGCGGGCATCTCTCGAACTATTGTTGTCGGCCGATATCTTCGATTCGGATCATCTATATCGGGTTGGGCTGATCAATCATCTTTATGATACCTCCGAAGCCTTATCTGCGGGTGCCGAAAAGTTTATTGAGAGCTTGGTTCGCTTAGAGCCGACTGCAGTTAAACTCACCAAGGAAACGCATCGTGCGACGACGGGTATGTCGATTAGCGATGCGCTGGTCATGAGCAAGCACCTTAATGCGCTGATGATGGCATCAGGCCGCATTAACGAGGCCGCTGCCATTTTCGAAAATTATAAAAAACAAAACTCTTAGAGTTTTTCAATTCAATATCTGCTGGAGACCTTGTCATGAGATTGACCGATGAAGAAAAGGCGATGCTTGCCGGTGAAATGGGCGAGGCAAAGCGCTGGGCAATAGATCATCAAGTCAAAGTCGGTGAGATGTTTGACGCTGCTGATCTCGTGCCCGTGAGCCAGTCACATATGATGGTGGACCCAGAGTCAGCAGGCGAAGCTGGCGTCGCTTTTCTTGAAGGTCTCGCAGAATCAGGTGGGCGTGTATCCATTCCAATGATCACGGATCCCAGGGGAGTCGATCTCAATCATTACAGCCCATTAGGCCAAACAGAGGAAATGGCGAACTTGGAGCGCCGTACCTATGCCGCTTGTGAGTCTATGGGGATCCTGATGACAAACACCTGCATCAACTATCAAACTGTGATGCCGCCGATGTTTGGTGATCATGTTGCCTATGGGGATACAGGCGTTGTGATCTATTCCAATAGTGCGTGTGGCGCGCGTTCTAATTTCGAAGGGGGGCCATCGGCGCTTGCGGCAGGATTGACGGGGAGGACTCCACGGTATGGCCTGCATTTGGATAAACACCGCCAGGCAACGCGACGTTTTAAGATCAATGAGCAACCCAGCGAATTGACCGACTGGGGCGTTCTGGGTGCGGTCATAGGTAAGATGTCTGGATCGTACTGGGAAGTACCTGTTATCGAAGGTTTGGAAGTGGTGCCGACATCCGATCAAATGAAACATTTGGGTGCGGCGATGGCGAGTTATGGCTCAACACCACTCTTCCACATCTCAGGAATTACACCAGAATCTCGAACATTGTCTGATGTTGGTGGTGATAAATTACCAGTTGAAGAGGTGACTAAAGCTGACCTCGATGCACTTCGTTCAACATTCGGCGGCAAGGGCGAAAAAGTTGACGTAGTCGTTTTTGCGGCACCGCAGCTATCGATTGTTGAGATGCAACAAGTGGCAGAGTTGTGCAAAGGAAAAACATTCAAAGCACCCGTGTTGGTTTGCACATCGGCACAGGTTTATTCAGACGCGACCCGCGCGGGTATTGTTGCCCACATTGAAGATGCGGGCGGCAAGGTCCTTGAGGGGACGTGTTTCTATCAGCAATACGCGCGTGAAATCGGTGAAGCGAACGGATGGGTCCGATTGCTTAGCAACTCGGCAAAGATCGTAAATATTCTTGGTGGTTACGGATATCAGCCTGCGCTTGCGAGTATGGAAGACTGTATCGCGTCAGCTGAGGCAGGAGAAATCGTATGAGTATTACATTGAAATGCCATAAGGGAATTGGTGACAAGGTGCAGGGTATCGCATTGGTCAGTGATGATAATTTCTCGGCCAGATATGACTTGGACCGAATTAAAGGCATTTTTTCCAGGCCTGCACACAAGCTTCATGGTGAATCATACGAAAAAAAGATACTGGTCATGAATACCGCCAAGGGCGGTGTGGCGTCAGCGTGGATGCTGAACGAAATGAAATCCCGTGATATCTATCCACAGGCCATTTTGTTCAATGCCGCGAACACGATCTTGGCTCAGGGTGCTGCTTTGGCCAACCTAACAATGTGTGATCGGTTTGAAGATGGTGACGTGACGCAGCTGATAAAAACGGGTGACGAAGTAATTGTCGATCCGCAAGCAGGCACGGTGACGATCCTCAATCGTAAATAATCATTGGCGCTCGGCCCAAGGATCAAATAACCGCTTTCTCTATGTGGGGTCTGTTTTCAGGTATGCGTGCATATTCGAATGCACTCAAATCTAATGCTCTGAACTCTCCATAGGTGATGATCTCAGCAGCCCCTCGTCCCATGGCGGGGGACTGTTGAAAGCCGTGTCCCGAAAAGCCGTTGACGAAGATGAAGTTTACGACATCCGGATGTGGTCCTAAAATCGCGTTTTGATCGAATGTGTTATAGGCGTAATGACCAACCCAGGAGTTGATCAATTTGACTGCCTCAAATTGGGGAACCCGGTTCGCGATGGCAGGCCATACTTTGTTTTCCCATAAACTGTGGTCTTCTACAAAATCGTCTGGAGCGACGGCAGGGTCATCGTCAGGGGGGCAACCCGCCAAGTAGTATGAGCCTTCTAGGCGAAGGTGCACGCCACTCGGATCAATCGTGAGTGGCATATCGCGATCTAGCGGTTTTTCGGCATCAAAAATAAAGGTGTACCTTTTCCGCGGCTCAACCGGGATATCGATGCCTGCCATGCGAGATGTTATCGCGGCTCGGGGCCCAGATGCATTCACAATGGTCCCGCACGAGATGACTTCGCCTGATTTAAGCGTAACACTCTGAACCTTTCGGTCCGTGTCATCTTTGGTCATGGCAATAACTTCATTATTCACGTATTCGACACCACGTTCTCGTGCTGATCTTTTCCACCAATCAAAAAGGGTGTTGCCGTCAAAATACCCTTCATCACGCAAGTTCAAAGTGCCGCCTACAATGCCATCCAGATTATAGAATGGGTACAAGTCGAGAATTTCGTCAGCGGCCAGATACTGTGTGCCTGCACCCCATTGGACCTGCGCTTGTTGGTTCTCTTGTAAGATACGAGCATTGGACTCGTTCCCTGCTAAGAACATGTATCCAAAAGGATGCAACGGTACATCTGGAACGCGATCATCGTTGCCCATGAATGCGCGAAAGTTCTTCACAAACTCTGCGGCAAATTGTGAAACACGCACGTTCACTTCTTGTGAAAATTGCTGACGCATGCAGCTGTTTGTATGCACTGTAGAAGTGAATTCGTAAGTTGTATCCCGCTCAACAACCAATACAGACCCGTCAAAGCTGGGATTATCGCTTAGAAACCAAGCGACCGAGGAACCAAGCATTGCACCACCCACAATTACGACATCGTATGACAATTGTTTCGGTGTTTGGACGATAGGGGGTGCCGACATAAAAGAGGGTCCAATTCTTCTTTGGCAACAGGGAGTAAGGTGACAATAAGGTGGCTTGCTGGCAAAGTATTCTCAATAATTTAGTCTGCGAAATGACAGGAATGTATGAGAGATGACCGATGGCCGATCTGTCCATGTGATTGGTGCGGGCATTGTCGGAGTTGCCTGCGCTCTTCGACTTCAATTGAATGGCTATAAAGTCACGCTTTTCGATCCTAATGACCCGGGTTCAGGATGCTCATACGGTAATGCAGGTATTTTTCAGATCGGTGCCTGTGTCCCCGTTGCAACCCCGGGAGTGATCCGCCAGGTCCCAAAAATGTTAATGGACCGCGATCAACCGCTGTCAATTCGCTGGCAATACTTACCCAGTCTTGCACCTTATTTAATGAGGTTCCTTGCCGCTGCGACACCATCGAATGTTGATAGAATATCGCGGATATTAGCCTCCATCTTGGATTGTGCTATTGATAGTTTCACTCCACTGATCGACGCGGCAAATGCTCAGGGAATGTTAAATAAGACTGGCGAGCTTTATGTTTATGAAACTGATCAATCGTTTGAGTCTGCAAAGCCCGCGCATGAACTACGCCAAAGTCGCGGCGTAAATATAGAATACTTAGAAGCCCATCAAATACGTCAACTGGAGCCTGCGTTGGCACCAATCTTTAAGCATGCGGCTTATTTAACGGACTGTATTTCGCTCAGTGACCCTTACGATTTAACGAAGGCATTGCTTGCAGTCTTTTTTCAGAACGGTGGAATTCACTTGCGTGAAAAGGTCATGGGGTTCGAATGTGAAGGTCAGAAAGTGCGTCAGATTATCACCAATTCAGGCAAGCATGATTGCAATCGTATTTTACTGGCAGCAGGGGCCTGGGCAAAACCGCTGGCAAAGCAGTTAGGCGCAAAAATTCCACTAGATACAGAGCGCGGTTATCACGTCAGGATAAACGATGCCGACGTTGATCTGCGTATCCCTGTCATTTCTGGCGACTATCGGTTTGGCGTTTCTAATTTGTCTTCTGGATTTCGGGTTGCAGGTACGGCAGAACTTGCATCCCCGAATGCGCCACCAAATTATGATCGTGCAGACCGTTTGGTGGGGCTTGCGAAGCGCATGTTTCCAAATCTCAATGCTGATGGCTATAAACGCTGGATGGGATGTCGACCGTCGACGCCAGATAGCCTGCCCGTGATCTGTAAATCAACGGAATGTGAGAATGCATTCTTCGCATTTGGTCATGGTCACTTGGGGTTAACAATGGCGGGAATCACATCTGAGTTCATACTTGATTTGATGGAGGGCAATGCACCCAGAATAGATATTTCTGGATTACATTATCGGCGATTCTGATTTATTAAACCTACAAGCGAATGATTTAATCTCGTTCGTCTATTTTGGCAGATATGCAAGGTAACCACGCTGAATAGCGATATGATCCGCTACATGCTTTGCATCATGCCAGACGCCCCAAATGAACGACGACCCCCGTTGCGACAGCCATGGCAGGCCTAGAAAATAGATGCCGCGCTCGGATGATATGCCACGTTGATGCTTCGGTCGCCCTTGTTCATCAAAGGCATCCACCTTCAGCCAACTGAAATCGACAGCAAATCCTGTCGCCCAGATGATCGAAGTGATGCCAGATACTGCCAAGTTTAGCTCCAGCACTGGGTTTGTCATGCAATCAGGGTCCGACCCGATTGTGCGGGCAGAAGGTTCTTCTGGAAGATCCAGATCATTGCGGGTGACATATGCATCGGCCTCGTCCAGCATCGACAAATAATTCTCATCACCCTTGGCTATGTTATCGACAAGGTCTGGTGCAAAACTTAGCACGCCATCTTTGAATGATTGAGTCATGCCCATCAAGGTCATGCCGTTGGCTGCTAGGCGCCTGAAATCAACAGTTTCACCCCCATGTGCACCACTGACAGCAATTGTCACATGAGCGGTATTTGATGCGGGCGGTTCAGCATCCCATTTGCCGAGAACCCCTAGCCACCAAACAAAATCCCTCCCGCGATAGCTGCGGGGCGGGCGGTCGTGTGGTCCGACCGATAGATAAACACGTTTGCCTGAACGCAAAAGTTCGTCTGCAATTTGCGTTCCTGATGATCCTGCACCGACGACCAAAACTGCGCCCTTTGGTAATTGTTTGGGATTTCGGTACGCGTTGGAATGAATTTGCGTGACGGAAGCGTCTTTTGGAACCACGGGTGGAATGAGGGGGCGTTGAAAGGGGCCCGTGGCGGCAACGACATTGCTCGCTTCGATGATACCGTCTGATGTTTCAGCACGAAACCCGGGTCGGCCTTCAATCTTTGTGACTTCGGTAACGTCGACGCCTGTACGAATAGGTGCACCAAACTTTTCTGCGTATGCGACAAAATAATCTGCGACTTCTTCTTTTGATGGGAAACCATCAGCACCCGTTTCGGAAAACTCCATGCCGGGAAACCTGTCGTGCCAAGCTGGCCCATTGGCAACTAACGAGTCCCACCTATCAGAACGCCAGCGTTCGGCAATACGGTGTCGTTCCAACACAATGTGAGGGATATCGTTCTTGCTAAGGTGTTCACTCATCGCAACACCGGCTTGCCCGGCACCGATGACAAGCGTATCAATTTTTTCGATAGGCATTCAGGTGGCCTCGTTCGCCATGCGGAGCGCCTTAATCATAATGAATTGGAACATTTTTAGACTGCCTTCGAATTTAGTTTATTCGAATGCTACACTGTCATTTGATTTGGCTAAATATGATTTATCCATAAATCTAAAATGTTGATGTACACAGTGCTGATTGGATTGATCCATAGTCTTTAACGAAGCAATGCCATTTGACATAGTTGTTGAAGTTAATAGTTATGAAAATCGGGTTCGCTTTGATGTGAACACACTTGTCTAGTTGCATTGTAGCCAATGCCAGAGAGAGGCAGAATTTCAAGTGGCCGATGGGAGTGGGATGACGAACGTAAAGAGTTCCGCAGTCACATCGTTAAAATTCTTGGAAAGATATCCAACAACCGTCTTAAGGACTGGTTTCAACGAGATGAAATTGTAAAGACAAGAGACGCTAAACGACGAAACCTCTGGGTGGGATATCATGTGCTCAACTGGTGCGCACGGGAAGAAAGGCGTGCGGTAGATTCCATGTTTCGTCCAGCAGATGATTGGCATCAGAAAACAACTGATTGGTATACAGATTTGAGTCAACGGGTTATCGAAAAATTCGGAAGTGATTTCGGCGAACCAAAAAAGTCGATCGTCCTGGGAAGTACTTAGGACCTTAAAAGCATTAGAGCTTTTGAGGTAATTATATAAAGATCCGAAAAAAACACTCCTAATCCTCTCATAGAAGATTAAGTCAGGAAAGCAGTCGATTCCAGACGATACTTGGCGACGGAGAAATTTCAAAATGGTGCCAGTTGAAATCAAGTTATGCCATCTCAGGTTTGCGGGCCCAACGAAGAAAACTGACAACTTAGGAACCATTTTCTGACAAAAATAGATTGCTAGGTAATAACCTGGTTGAGTATCAATGAATTACGGAAAACAATTATAACGAGAAATAACGGATATAAGTTAAGAGTGGTCGAGGTGAGTGAAATGTCATTAGATTTACATAAACTGAAATCGGTAACGGTGTCAGGTGGAGAGGTCACTTTGTGTATTCCTGAGCGTTGGGATGTATGGCCGGAGGCTGATCGCGAAAGATACTGGGGATGCTACGAAAAGGAAATCGAGGGCGAAGACACGGATACGGGGACACTCTGGATTCAGGTTGATCATTTTAATTTCCCTAAAGATAGAGAACTGCCAGCAGAAGCAGTGGATATGAAGCGGACTGCAGAAGAGATGGAAGCGAGATCGGTCAGGGAAAAAAACTTGATTGAAAGTTCGATCACAGAAGTCGATCAAGGATACTGCTGGCACCGGGTTTTCGATACCGAGGAAGACGGGGAGGGGCTCCGTTTTTGGTTCTCTCATTTTTTTCTTAATAAGGGGCATCAGTCAGCTGTCATCGCACTTAACTTCGTATTACTCATGCACGGATGAACGAACCAGAGTTCCTCGAACTGCAAGAGATAATGTTGCGCGAGATTAGCAGTGCGTTTTTGGATCCTTTCGTAGAACTCGATGAAGACAAAGCCGAGGACGTGTTCGGTCCACTGTCACTGGCTAACTTTGATAATCAAGTGAAAATGGTGCTCCCAGACTGCATGGCGTGCACTCCACAAGAAGGGAGGGGGGCAGCTAGTGAGTGGTATTGTCGCCTGAATGCAAATGACACTTACGTTGCGATTTTTATAACGATAGAGCCCCTTCAGATTTCATTTGAAGAAGATCGCGATGAGCCCTTATTGGCCATGGATCTCTATGCAGGCATTATCCAAAATTGGGCTTCAAAAGAAATCGGCCAATTGGGGATCATAAATATGCCTGAGGGTGTCATCGCATATGACGTTTTAGAAGACTTAGCATCCGATAATGATGACGACGATGGTCGGGATTTTAAGAATTACAGTTGTAGATACATGCACTTTTCCGAGGGGCGCGGACAAGCGTTGACGGTTATTATCATGCTTCCTGATGATTTAGGGGATGTGAGCCCATTTTCACACATTCTTGAATACATGGATCGCGCCATTCGACGCGCTGAATTCCTGCCGACGGCATTATCGCATTAGTAACAACCAGTATGAATCTTGTGATAGACAACTAAGATGAAGTTCATCTCCTATCACCGACGTCAGGTTTCCGTCGTTTTTTCTCAACTAACGAGACGCCGAAGAGTTATTGGACGAACGCCCCCTTGAGGTTTCATTCTTTGTCTTAGCCACCATTTCCTGACAATTGCTCCAAAAACAACGCCCCATAATCTTCTAGTTTTTTAGGGCCGACGCCGTTGATCTGAGCCATTTGGCTCATGGTGTTGGGGCGCGTCATGCACATTTCGCGCAAGGTTGCGTCAGAAAACAC
>ENA-UOXV01002152-UOXV01002152.1-marine-metagenome-genome-assembly--contig:-NODE-2152-length-26063-cov-6.924715_pt1 | contig 26063 bp, 28 predicted proteins | sample MGYA00238165_ERZ766961 | MGnify/ENA primary metagenome ERZ766961 (study PRJEB28924, sample SAMN03173240) | marine metagenome | biome: Marine; feature: Water; material: Subsurface seawater | place: North... | reverse complement strand
ATTATGAAATACGGTGAGGAAAAAGGTAATGTTGGTAATATTCTTGGTGATGTTCCTTTTGATGAATTTGCAAAAGTATTTGGTGGTCATGGTGAAAGTGTCAGAGAAGCAAAAGATATTAAACCAGCTCTCCTAAGAGCAAGAGAAGCTGTTAAAGCAGGTACACCCGCTATAGTTAATATTTGGGTCGACAAAGAAGAATTTGCACCTGGTACCAAAAACCAAACTATGTATAAATAAATAAATTTGTTACAATATTAAAAAGGAATTTATAAATGGAAGCAAAAGCATTAGCCGGTGTAAAGATTTTAGACATGACTCATGTCCAGTCTGGTCCTACTTGTACTCAATTATTAGCATGGTTCGGTGCTGATGTAATTAAAGTTGAACGTCCTGGAGTTGGTGACGCCACAAGAGGGCAATTAAGAGATATACCTGGTGAAGATAGTTTATATTTCACTATGTTAAACTCAAATAAAAGAAGTATTACCTTAAATCCTAAAAATGAAGAAGGGGCAAAGATCTTCACAAAACTTATTGAAGAATGCGATGTGATGGTTGAAAATTTTGCACCAGGCGCTTTAGACAGAATGGGATTTAGTTGGGAAAGAATTCAGGAAATCAATCCCAAAATGATTTATGCTTCTGTTAAAGGATTTGGACCGGGCGCGTATGAAGACTGTAAAGTTTATGAAAACGTCGCTCAGTGCGCTGGTGGATCTGCTTCTACTACAGGTATGTTAGGTGATGTACCTCTAGTTACTGGAGCACAAATTGGTGATAGTGGTACAGGTCTTCATTTAGCACTTGGCATAGTCACCGCTTTGTTTCATAGAACTCATAGTGGAAAGGGTCAAAGAGTTGAAACTGCTATGCAAGATTCCGTTTTAAATTTATGTAGAGTTAAACTTCGTGATCAGCAGAGACTCGATCATGGTCCTTTAAAAGAATACTCCCAACATGGTGAAGGTATTCCATTTGGTGAAGCTACACCTAGAGCTGGTAATGATTCAGGTGGAGGCCAACCGGGCCGTATTTTGAAATGTAAGGGTTGGGAAACAGATCCTAATGCATATACTTATTTTATTACACAAGCAGCTGTTTGGGAAAAAGTATGTACAGTCATAGGCAAACCTGAATGGATTGAAGATGAAAAATTTAAAAGCCCGGAAGCTAGATTACCTCACTTAAATGAAATATTTAGTACTATTGAATCTTGGACCATGACAAAAACAAAATTGGAAGTTATGGATATTTGTAATCCTCTAGACATACCTGTTGGCCCGATTCTCTCTATGAAAGAAATAGCTGAAGAACCAAGTTTACGTAATACTGGAACGGTTGTTGAGGTTGATCATCCTGGAAGAGGAAAATACTTAACAGTTGGAAATCCTATTAAACTCTCAGATTCTCCAGCAGATGTTAAAAGATCTCCATTATTAGGGGAACATACAGACGAGATTTTAAAAGAGTACTGCAACATTAGCGAAGATGACATTAAGTCGCTTCGAGATTCAGGTGCAATTTAATTAATCAAACATAGAATAAGGAGTATTATGAAAATTATTTTAATGGGTCAGCAGGCCTTTGGAAAAAGTACTTTAGAAAAATTCCATAAAGAAACTGATCATGAAATAGTTGCGGTTTATTGTGCACCAGATAAAGAAGGTAAGCCGTTAGATCCAGTAAAAGAATATGCTGTATCGGAAAATTTGCCGGTTTTTCAACCATCAAACTTTAAAGATAAAGAAGTTCTTGAACAAATTAAAAGTCATAATGCTGATTTATGTGTAATGGCTTATGTGATTATTTTTGTGCCGGAAGAGGCAAGAGACATTCCAAAACATGGTTCAATCTGTTTTCATCCATCTTTACTTCCACTCCACAGAGGTCCTAGTTCAATTAATTGGCCTATTATTATGGGCGCTAAAAAAACTGGTCTTACAATTTTTTATCCAAATGATGGTTTGGATGAAGGTGAAATTTTACTTCAAAAGGAAGTTGAAATTGGGGAAGATGAAACTTTAGGAGATGTTTATTTTAATAAAATTTTTCCACTTGGAGTTGATGCCTGTGTTGAGGCAGCTAACTTACTTGATGCCGGTAATGCTCCTAAGATCGCACAAGATGATACAAAATCAACTTATGAGTCTTGGTGTAGAAAAGCGGATGCAAGAATTGATTGGAAAAAACCAGGTATAGAAGTTTATAACTTAATTAGAGGTTGTAATCCTCAGCCCGGTGCTTGGGCTGAATTTATGGATGAAGAATTTGTTTTTTTAGATACAAAGTTTTCGTCAGAGCAGAGTGCTGAGCACTTTCCTGGCCAAATAATGGAGATTAATGCAGAAGATGTTAAAATCGCTGTTAAAGGTGGTTTTTTAATTGTATCAAGATTTAAATCTAAAGAACAAGGTAAGCTTTATGTTAAAGACATGAACACAGCGGTTCTTACTGAAGGAGATTTATTTAGTTAATATGGCAGCTTCAGCAGACATAGCGGTTAATTTAACATCAAGCAGCGTAGGAATTATAAGTGTAATTGTTTTTGTCATCGCTTATGCATTCGTAATGGCTGAAGAAGTCACACACTTAAGAAAATCTAAACCGGTTATCCTATCAGCAGGTATAATTTGGGCTTTAATCGCATTCCATTTTATTGGTGATAAAGAAATGTCTCATGCAGTTGAAGCGGCTCTTAGACATGGTGTTTTAGAATACGCTGAATTATTTTTATTTTTACTTGTAGCGATGACCTACATTAATTCATTGGATAATAGGGATGTTTTTAACGCGCTAAGGTCCTGGCTGACCAGTAAAGGTTTTACATATAGGCAATTATTTGTAATTACTGGAGTAATTGCTTTTTTCTTATCTCCCATTGCAGACAATCTAACTACAGCATTAGTTTTATGTGCCGTTCTTTTAGCTGTCGGAAAAGATAATAGTAAATTTATTTCTATTGGATGTGTTAATATTGTCGTTGCCGCTAATGCTGGTGGAGCATTCTCACCTTTTGGAGATATTACAACTTTAATGGTTTGGCAAAAAGGGATACTTAGTTTCTTTGATTTCTTTGCAATTTTCATACCATCAGTTGTTAATTATGCAGTACCTGCTGTTATTATGTATTTCTTTGTTCCAAATGAAAAACCAAAATCTTCAGGTGAAAAAGTTGTCATGAGAAGGGGCGCTATAACAATCATGGTGTTATTTATTCTTACCATTGCTACAGCTGTTAGTTTTCATAACTTCTTAACTTTACCCCCTATGATGGGTATGATGGTTGGTTTTGGATATCTATCTTTGTTTGCTTACTATCTCAAGATGACTCACGGAAATAGTGAGTTAGATGCATCTGAAAAGTTTGATATTTTAAGAAAAGTTTCTAAGGCAGAATGGGATACATTGTTATTCTTCTTTGGAATCATATTAAGTGTCGGTGGATTAGGTTTTATCGGTTATTTATCTATGATTAACAACTTTATGTATGTAGAACTTGGTGCTACTTGGGCTAATATTATTGTGGGTGTTTTATCAGCTATCATTGATAACATTCCAGTCATGTTTGCAGTGTTAACAATGAATCCTCCTATGCCTGACTCTCAATGGCTATTAGTGACTCTAACTGCTGGAGTAGGTGGAAGTATGCTTTCAATTGGATCTGCTGCGGGTGTTGCGCTTATGGGTCAAGCAAGAGGTCAATACACTTTTTTTGGACATCTTAAATGGACTCCAGTGATAGCTTTAGGTTATGTTGCAAGTATTTATACTCACATACTAATTAACTTTTAATTTTAGAATACTCCATCCGAATAGCTTCTTGAATAAAGAGCTGCCATAAACGTACAGCAAACTCTGTATCTAGTTTTTCTTTCTTAGCTTTAATTTGAATGCTTTTAAGTATTTTTTTTATTCTTTCATGATCTACAACTTGATTAGGGTCATCTTTTAAATCGGCAACTTTATGAATTTCATTAAATCTTTTAGCTACTAATTTAATAATTTGATCATCAATAGAGTCAATTTTTTTTCTTATCGCATTTAGTTTGATACTTTTATCTTTTTTCATCTAATGTAATATATAATTCTATTAGTAAATGAATATAAAAATCTTCAAAATTATTAACCTTCAAAATGATTAAAGCAAAAGTAGCTATTTTTTGTGGATCTATGTATGGGCCTAATAAGTCTCACACAAAATTAGCTCAAGAGGTCACCAGCCATTTAGTTAAAAATAATTTTGGTATAGTTTATGGCGGCGGTCAAAATGGCATTATGGGAGTTGTCGCTAATACTGCTTTAGAGTTAAACGGACATGTGACTGGCATCATCCCAACTTTTCTTAATAAAAGAGAAAAAATTCATAAGAAACTTAATAAAATTGTAATTACTAAAACAATGGAAGAAAGAAAAAAAAAGTTTCTATCAATTTCTGATATTTTTATAGCGTTACCTGGTGGGGGCGGTACTATAGAGGAAATATCTTTAGTTATTTCTGCAAACCAGTTAAATATTATAAAAAATAAGAAGATGATTATTTATAATTATAAAAACTATTGGAGTCCTTTAATAAAACAATATTTAAAATTACCCGCATCAAAATATGCATATGAAGATATTTTTGATTATTTCTCTGTATGTGAAGATATTAAAGGTTTATCAAAAATAATATCTAAGATTAAAATATAATACTATTTAATAAACTTTAGCCAGTTAGACAATTCTTGATTTCTTATTTTATTATCAAGTAGAGACTTGCTAAAACTCATTTCATTTGGTTTTTCATAAGCAGAAATAATATTATCTAATTGATTTTTAGAAAAACATTTTTCATCTAGTAATATTTTTTTTCTAGCTTTAAGTATCTGACCAGTATATTTAAAATTAAATTCAGGATGATACTGTGTTCCCCAAAAATATTTTGTTGCTAGAGCTTGAATAGAATAGTTGTTATCTGCCAATAACTTAGAATGGCTTGGTTTAGTTGTTATGTGATCGACATGCGATGCAAATGCATCAAATATTTTGGGTTTGTTTTTATACATAGGGTGACTTACACCTTGCTGATTTAATGCAATATTAAAGGCAATTCCAATTTCTCTTCCCTTTGGATTTTTTTTTACATTTCCATTATTTGCTACTGTATATAGTTGCATTCCCCAACAACTACCAAACATATTTAATTTTAGACGAGATAATTCTTTCATTAACGAGATTTGATTTTTAATCTCTTTTGTATTGTCATAGATATTTAGACTTGACCCAGTCCATACAATGCCATCAAATGACTTTAAAAATTCATTGCTGTAAACTTTCTTAATATCGATTGAGGGATGAATGTAACTTACTTTAATTTTTTTATTAATAGCTAATAGTTGATCTCTATAAAAATCACAAATATGTTGAAGTCCATTTTTTTCCAGCTTATTCCAACCACTCTTATCATAACCATTAACTATTAGTAAATTCATCTATATCGGAATATATTCAATTTATAAATTATGTCAGCATTTTTATTTAAATCTTTATCTGTGCTTTTTTTTGTATTGATGGGAACATGTATTAAGTTTTTAGCTGACCGTATACCTTTATTTGAAGTAGTCTTCTTTAGAAATTTTTTTGCATTATTTCCAGTTTTATTCATGTTGTGGAAGTACAATTTAAAATTATCAGAAATTAATCAGTATCATTTGCATTTAATGAGAGCTGCTTTTGGAATTTGCGCAATGACTCTATTCTTTTTATCCCTTAGACATGTTCATTTAGTTGAAATGCAAACATTGAGTTTTTCTTCTGTTTTCTTCATATCTATATTATCTGTATTTTTTTTACATGAAGTAATTGGAAAGAAGCGCATTATTGCCATTATGTTTGGTTTTATTGGTGTTGTTATTATCCTTAATCCATCAACAAGTATTTTTTCTAATTATTCACTTCTTCCACTCATTGCCAGTTTATTTCTTTCTTTTGCTGTAATTTGTTTAAAAAAAATATTAATTACAAATAATAATTTTCTATCAATATTTATATTTACATTATTTTGCTCAATTATGAGCTTGGCTTTTTTTAATTCATCTTGGGTTATTCCAAATACTAGTGATTTAATTCTATTAGCATTAACTGGAATTTTTGGTTTTATTGCTCAAGTATTCTTAACGAAATCCTATCAATTAGCTGATGCATCACTTCTAGCTCCATTTGAATTTTCATCACTATTATGGTCATACTTTATTGGTTATTTCTTGTTCAATGAGGTTGTCTCTTTAAGAGTCTACATAGGTGGTCTGTTAGTAGTTTTAAGCGTTAGTTACATATTTTATAGAGAGAGAACTCTTAAAAAAAGAGTTGTCTTGGGGATCAATAAGCAATTTTAATATATATACAGTTGCAAGAATTATCGACATGAGTTTCTAAATTGGTATTATAAATTATGGAATATTTACACACTATGGTCAGAGTTAAAAATATTGAAGAGTCTTTAGATTTCTATTGTGATAAACTTGGTTTAATTGAATTTTCAAGAAAAGAAGTTAAAAGTGGCCGTTTTACTCTAGTTTTTTTATGTGCGTCTGATGACAAAAATTTAGCTGAAAAAAACAAAAAACCTTTATTAGAACTTACTTATAATTGGGATGCAGAAGAATATAAGGGTGGTAGGAATTTTGGACACTTGGCTTTTAGTGTCAATAATATATATGAAAAATGCCAATTCCTTATTGATAACGGAGTAACTATTAATAGACCTCCAAGAGACGGATACATGGCTTTTATTAAATCCCCAGATGGAATATCATTAGAACTTCTCCAAAAAGGAGATCCTTTAGAAATAAAAGAACCTTGGAGCTCAATGAATAATGAAGGGACGTGGTAACATTGTTTAAGCAATTTATAATTTTTTTTATTTTTCTTATTTTATTTTCAGCTAATTTAAAACCTGAAAATTTATTAAAAAAAAATTTTAATATTGTAACATGTGAAGGTCATGAAGAGGCTTGTTTAATTATGGAACAATTTTCTTTTGAATATGAAAAGAAAAATAATAAGCTTGAATTTGTGAGTCATAATTTTTATGATGATCCCGGTATAGATAAGGTAACTCCTAAGAAACAATATTACGGTAATGACGGAAGCTTTTCACAAATTATTGATATAAAAGGTGTATCTGGCAATTTATTTAAATTAAGTTTAAAAGGATTAATAGATGATAGTTTTTTAATAAACTTCTATTCTTTTAAAATTGATGGAAATGAACTTTGCTCTGGTACTGTTGAGTAATTTATAATAAGTAAAACTCATTCACATGGTAAAAATCTAATTCTACAATGAATAAAAAAATTAAATTTTTAATTGCTATATGTCTAGGTTTTGGAGTTGGTTTCTTGTTTGATAATAATTTTGCATTTAGTAATTCTTTAAAAATTAAATTTCACTGTGATATCAATGTTGATCAAAACACTAATAATTCAGATATAAAAGATAGTGTGCCTAAAAAAATTGAAATAAGTTATTTTGAAAATAAATTATATAATTTTATTTGGGATGGTCAAAAGTTACATAAACATTTTGAAATTTTAAGTTTTGATAGCGACTTGAACGTTGAGTTAGAAACTAGTGGTTATAGTGATATAAAAAACGCAGTTTTCTTTAATATTAAAAGTAATATAGGTTATTTGACTCAACATAATCTATCCGGTGTATATTACAATTGTATTAAAACTGCTTAATTGTATCTGCATATTTTATTTCTCTTAATTTGAAAATAACAAACATGACGATTATATTTTAAATAAAAAAAAGCTATATTTATTGCATATTAGTTTTTATTATTTTAAGATAATTTAATTAAAATATTCATGTTAAAAAAATATCTAATTTTAATTCTTTTTTTATTCTTTTTTACTTCCACTTCAAAATCTAATGATTTTGATGATTTAATTGAACTTTATGATCAACAGATATTAAGCGAAGATGCCTTGTATAATTCTCTTAAAAAAATAAATGAAGAATTTAATTCTGATCAATTTGATAAGTTATTTAATCTTTTCACTAATGGTGTTATTTCCAAGGATGATCTGCTTACTGCACTAATAAGCAAAATACCTAATACTGAATCTGTAATGATGGAAAAATCATCTACTGATACTTCTGTTAAAGAATTTAATATCACATCTTGTAAGGGTAATTCTGATGTGTGTTCTTTAATGAATAAATTTTTTGTAGAATATGAGATGAATGGTAGTGTTATGAAGTTAACAAACCATAATTTTCTTGATGAACCTGATGTTGTTTCAGTAGTCCCTAGAAAACAATATTATAATAACGACGGTAGTTTTTCAGAAATCATTGATATAAAAGTAAAAAGTGGCCGCATTCTTAAAATGAGCATTAAAGGTTTGATAAAAGACAATGATTTTTTAATTAATTTTTATTCATTAAAAACTGGTGGAAAAGAAGTATCTTCTGGTAATTTTGATTAGTATTTAATTAATTATTTCATAGTAGGCATAATCAGAGAGGTATCAGTAACTGAATCAGCCCATTTTGAAGTTATTGTTTTTCTCCTAGTATAAAAATTTATACCTTCTTCACCGTGCATTCCACTTCCGCCGAAAATTGAACCTTTCCATCCACCAAAGCTGTAAAATGCCATTGGCACTGGTATTGGGATATTAATACCCACCATTCCAATCTTAACATTTTTCATAAAATCTCGAGCAATATTTCCGTTTGAAGTATATACGGATGTTCCATTACCATACTCATGCCCATTAACATGATCTAAAGCATCTTTATAGGAGTTAACGTTGACTACAGACAAGACTGGTCCAAATATTTCTTCTTTATAAATGGTCATATCTTTAGTTACGTTATTAAAAATTGTTGGTCCAACAAAGTTACCATTCTCAAAACCTTGAAGTGATATATCTCTTCCGTCCATTTCAAGTTTTGCTCCTTCTGAAACGCCACTTTCTATGAATTTAAGAACTTTGGCTTTATGCTCCTTTGTAATTAGAGGTCCCATTTCACTATTTGGATCTAGAGAGCTACCAACTTTGATTGAATTAGCTTTATTCATAAGTAATTCCATAAAAGGTTTTTGAATTTTTCCAACAGGTAAAGCAACAGATGTAGCCATACATCTTTCTCCGGCTGAACCGAATGCAGCTCCAATAAGCCCATTAACAGCATCTTCTAAATTAGCATCTTCCATAATTACCATATGATTTTTAGCACCACCTAATGCCTGAACTTTTTTATTATATTTAGCTGATTCAGAATAAATATATTGAGCGACAGGAGTAGATCCAACAAAGCTAACTGAAGCTATATCGGGTGATTGTAATATAAAATCCACAACAGATTTATCTCCATGAATAATATTTAAAATATTATCTGGTAGGCCTGCTTCAGAAAATAATTCAGCAAGCTTCATTGAGCACTGTGGTACTTTTTCAGAAGGCTTTAGAAGAAATGCATTACCGCAGGCAATTGAGATTGGAAACATCCACATAGGTACCATTGCTGGAAAATTAAAGGGAGTAATACCTGCAGATATACCAAGTGGTTGACGTATATCAAATGAGTCTACATTTGTTCCTACATTAATAGAGTGACTACCTTTTAATAGATGAGGAATGCCACAAGCAAAATCAACTACTTCAAGACCTCTTTGGAGTGATCCCTTTGCATCTGAAAAAACTTTACCGTGTTCATTAGAAATAATAGTAGCTATCTCATCAAAATTTTTTTCAATTAGATTTTTAAATTTAAAAAGAATGGAAGAGCGTTTTGTTAATGCAGTTTCTGCCCATTCTAATTGAGCTATTTTCATTTCTTCAATTACTTTATTAAATTCTTTTTTGGTTGTGATTGGAACCTTGGCGTATTCCTCTCCAGTTGTGGGTTTACTTAAAGACATATAATTATCAGTTTCGCTAGCTACATTCTTGCCACCTATAAAATTATTTATTTTTATCATAATCAATAGATTTTTTACTATTTAGTAACATAATAGTAAAGATAATTGATATTTAACTCGAATAGGTTTACATTATCAATTAACAGGGGTGCTGAAAGGCTGAGAAAGTATTTTTACTTAACCCTAGAACCTGAACCGGATAATGCCGGCGTAGGAAGTGTACAAACACCTACCAAGCGTTTCAAGGTTCCTTTAATTGAAAGGAATAAATATGAAATTACTAACCTTAATAATTGTATTCATGTTACCATTATCACTGGTATCAAAAGAGCAATTAAATATTCTAACCTATGACTCTTTCACTTCCGAGTGGGGGCCTGGTCCTAGTATTCAAAAATCTTTTGAAGAAATTTGTGACTGTCAGGTTAATTGGACTACTGCCGATTCGTCTGGAGCTCTTTTATCAAGAGTGAAACTAACTGACAATAAAGAGGGTTTTGATATTATACTTGGTATTGATGACTCTCTGATGTCTGAGGCTAAAGACACTAATTTATTTTCACCTCATGCTTTATCAAGTTCTGATCTAGCTAAATTAAATATTGATTGGGATAATGAAACTTTTGTCCCATTTGATTATGGATATTTTAGTTTTATTTATAATTCTTCAAAATTAGATAATCCTCCAAAAAGTTTTGATGAATTGGCTAATAGAAATGATATCAGGATCATTATAATGGATCCAAGAACTTCTACTCCAGGACTTGGTCTTGCAAAATGGATTTATCAACTCAAAGGCGAGCAATCAAAAGATTTTTGGAAAAGCTTGCAAGATCAGATTGTCATTACTGCAAAAAGCTGGTCTGATGGTTATGGTTTATTTTTAGAGGGAGAAGGGGATGCTGTATTAAGTTACACTACATCTCCCGCATATCATGCAATAGCTGAATCTGATGAAAATTATAAGGCAATGTTATTTCAAGATGGTCATGCGGAACAGATAGAAGTATTAGGTATGTTAGAAAGTGCACCTAATAAAAAATTAGCTCAAAAATTTATAAGTTTTGCTATTTCAAAAGGCTTCCAGGATCATATTCCTTTTGGTAATTGGATGTATCCAGTAATAGATGGCCTTGAAGGGTCATCTGATTTTTATAAGTATGCGCCAATGCCAATCTCATTAGATCGAGTCTATGCTTCTAAGAAAGACAAAGACTTATGGATCGAGTATTGGTCATCAAGTATTGACTAAAACTATAAATCAAAAATTAGAAAGGGGGCTAATAATTAAGCTCCCCTTTTATTTTTATATTGTAATACTTTTATTCTTATTAACATTTCTAATTAATTTTTTTTATGAAACTAAGAATTATTCGTTCGTCTTTGATAATATTTTAAAACAATCAATAAAATTTACTTTTTTCCAAGCCATATTAAGTACTATAATTTCTATAATTTTAGGATTTATATTGAGTATTTGTCTGTACCTCTCAAATTTTAAAAGAAAAATTATTACAACATTTTTAAATTTTTTTTTCATTGCCCCAGTTTTATTTATCTCTTACGGAGTAATTTTTATTCATGGTTCTGATGGTTTATTACAAAATATTTTTCAATTTATAAATTTAAATTTTTCTTACACCTTTTTTGGAATCATTGGGATTATTTATGTAACCAGTTATTTCAATATAGCTCTTTCGGCAAACTATTTTTTTAGAAAATTAACTAATATTCCTGAAAATTATTTAAAGCTAATGTCAGCAAATAAAATAAGTTTATATGTAGCTTTAACAAGATGTCTCAAACCTGTTGTACTTAATAATCTTTCAATACTAATTACTATGGTTTTAATATTTTGTATTAGTAATTTTACTATTATTTACATATTTGCAAGTTCACCTTTACTAACAACTATTGAGATGGCTATTTATCAAAAAATTTCTTTTGAGGCCAATATTTCAGAAGCTGTAATCTACGGTTTCTTACAAACTGTAATTATTATTCTAATTTTAATACCAACTTTAAAACTGAGAAATAATTTTCAAATGATAACATTAAAAGTTTCTGAAAATTATAGAATTTATCAATCAAATTTATTGAGTAGCTTTTTTCTTATTATATTTTTCTTATACTTTTTCTCACCTTGTCTAGTTGTTATCAAAGGTCTCTATAATTTTAATATTGATTTACTATTTTCTAAAAATACCATCCTTTCATTTTTATATAGTTTAATTATAGCATTTTCATCATTATGCATTGCACTTATGATTGCTATTTCATCTTTATTTATAGCTAGAAGCTTGCATGAAAATAATTCGTATCTTAGTAATTATGTGATTTTATCAATTTTTATTATCAGTTTTGTGCCATCCATTTCACTAAGTGCTATTTTGTTTATGATTAATGTTCATTTAAACTTTATTTTACCAAACTTTTTAATTGTTGCTTTTATAAACTCATTTCTTCTAACTCCACTAATATTCTTATTTTTATTTCCAAAGTTTATGGAAAATAATAAATATGAAAAACTAAGAGTTTTGCAATTTAATATTTCTGCTGTTAATAGGTTTACAAGGATTGATTTTTTAAAAATTAAAAAGGAATTAATTATAGTTTCCTCTTCATGTTTTGTTTTAAGTATGGGAGACTTGACTTCAATTACCCTTTTTAATTCTAGTAGTTTTAAAACTGTTCCATATTTGATCTCACAGCTATATTCAAGTTATCGTTATAATGATGCCTTTTTTATTCTCGCCATCTTTGTTTTGTTTATTATTTCTTTCTTATATATGGTTAATTCATTAGCTTATAAAAATGTTAAAATTAGATAAAATTTCATATAAAAACGCAACTTTTTCTGCTGAATATACTTTCAATATCTCTGAAAGTGGAATTTACGCATTAGTAGGAGAGAGCGGTAGCGGTAAGTCTACTTTAATAAATTTAATAAGTGGTTTTCTAAATATTCATTCAGGATCTATATCTTTCCAAAATAAAAGTTTGCTAGATTTAACTCCTTCCCAAAGGCCAATTTCAACATTATTTCAAAATTATAATAATTTTGATCATTTGACTATTTTTGAAAATATTATTCTCGGTGTAGATTCAAAAATGATTAATAATAATATAAATAGGAATAAGGTGAAATCTGTTATGAAAAAATTATCATTGGAAATGGATATGTTTAAAACTGTATCTGAACTTTCTGGTGGAGAGCAGCAAAGAGTTTCTTTAGCTAGATGTTGGTTGAGAAATCGTAACTTACTTTTACTAGATGAACCCTTTAATGCTCTTGATCCAGGCTTAAGAAAAGACCTTTTTATTCAATTGGTTAAGATGCATGAGCATAATAAATCTCAAATTACAATTATCAGTAGTCATTTTCTTAATGAATTAGTTGATATTATTAATGGTATTATTTTTATTAACAATGGGTCAGTTTATGAAAATAAAATTCTTCAGTATAAAGATGTTAAAGACAACTTAGACTTTAAGAAATATTTTCTAGGAAGTTTTTAATTATTTTTTTTTCTACTTTATTTTTTTTAATATACTTTAATTCTACTTGTTTCTCCTGCCATAAATAATCCAATAAATAACATATCGGAACATAATGCAGTATTTGACTAAGATTAATTTTTAATTTCTTTGAAATTTCTTTTATTTCCTTTTTTGACATTTTTTCTTGATATATCAACATTGCAATATCATATCCCTTCGCAGAAACGCATACATAATCTAAGTCAATAAAATAAATTTTATTTTTATGATGTATTATATTTTCAAAATGTAAATCTCCGTGACAAAGATAATCTTGTTTATATTTATCGATATATTTTTTTATACTTTCTGTATTATTCATAATCTGCTTGATTAATCCTTTGTTTTTTAAAACATCCTCATAGCTAATTATTTGGGCATATAAACTTAATGTTTTTCCTATTTTTGAAGCCTGAAAATTTACAAGAGTTTTTTTAAATTGATTTAAAATATTACCCTTTAAAAATTTTTTCCTACTAATTGTTGTATTCTCTAAATACTCATGAATTATCAAATTTTCATTTAAATACAGTAAATTGGGTGTAATTTCTCTTTCTGATGCATATTTAACTATTTTTTGATGATTTTTACCAAATTCCCTTGTGAAACTCGCTATCTTTTTATTATCATATATCTTCAATATTGCCTCTTTTTTAGCTATTTTTGCTCTATAAGACCTATTAAAAGCTCCTATGTGGGCATAGGGGAATGTGATTAATGTCTTCATTGTATGTATAATAATCATTTGTTTTTTATAAGGAAATCTATATTAATACTTCTGTACTTAAGGTTAATTTTATTGAATATTTATTACTTAGTTTCCAAAAAAACAATGTTTGCAGATATTAGATTTATTAATCTTTATTTTTACTAATAAGAAAGGTTACGAAATGACTACAGGAACAGTGAAATGGTTCAACCCAAAAAAAGGATTTGGCTTTATCGCGCCCGAAGGTAGCGACCAAGACATTTTCGTTCACATCACAGCTGTTCAACAAGCCGGATTAGACCGCCTCGATGAAGGTGATAAAGTCGAATTTGAAATTGTTGAAGACAGAGGAAAAAATAAAGCGGAGAACTTAAAAAAGATCTAACTTATTTCCTCGAACAATTTATTTTATCATAGGTCCGGTTTATCGTAGATGATCGTCTTTAGATTAAATAATAATTCTTGAGAAATACTCTGTTATTTACATTCAGGGTATAGCTCTTAACAAAACAAACAAACATTATATTAAAATATAATAAAGAAAGGTAACTAACATGACTACAGGAACAGTAAAGTGGTTTAACCCACAAAAAGGATTTGGATTTATCGCACCAGAAGGTAGCGATCAAGATATTTTCGTTCATATCACAGCTCTTCAAGAAGCAGGAATTGACCGTCTCGACGAAGGAGATAAGGTTGAATTTGAAATTGTTGAAGACAGAGGAAAGAACAAAGCTGACAAATTAAAAAAGATTTAATTTTTTTTAAAAGTTAATTTTAGCTACACTCTGTTCAAAATCAGGGTGTAGCTTTTTTTATTATAATTCTCATTCTTAAATAATTTTTCTTAAGACTTAAGATGATCTGCTTTATTAAGCTCTTTTAACTTTTTATCGTTTCCATAAGCAAAATGCTTATTCATATCAGGGTAATACTTATATGAAATAGGTTTTCTTCCAAGACTCACAGACATTTCTCTAACATGGTGTGGGTCAGCACCGCAACAAATACCAATAAAATTTACATTCATATCAGCGCAATCTTTTGCAAAATTACCCATTTCAAATCTAGTACATGTAAGACCATCCAAAGCAATATGAGAAACATTACCATCAATGCAATCACAACCTTCATCTTTAATATACATAAAGGTTGGATACTTTTCATTTGTTCTATAAGGAACTGGAAGCGCTGCAACATGACAAGAGACACTTTTCTTTATTTCAGGTAATAGTTTTTTCATCATAGACGGACCTCTATAGCAATTTAAACCAACAACATCTGCACCATTGTCTTCTAGGATTTTACAAGCCTCACCAACTAAATGACCATCTCTTGTTTTGTCGCCTACAGGTATAGCAAGATTAACTACGGCAATCATTCCTGCATCCTTAATAGCTTTAAGGGCTATTAGTGCTTCACCAGTCCAGGATATTGTTTCAGCTATAATAAAATCAACTCCAGCATCTTTTGCCCAGCCTATTTGTTCTTCAAACATTTTTTTACAATCGTTATGTGATTGTTTATCCTCAGGATCGTAAATATTTGTATTCGCAACATTTCCCGCTACCATTAAGTCTAAATCTGGAAATTCATTAGCCGCTTCTTTTGCAATTTTTAAAGCATTATTTTGAAGTGATTCTAATAAGTGCTCCTTACCAATTAATTTTAGTTTTTCCCTGTGTCCATAATAAGTGAAAGCTTCAACTACATCAGATCCAGACCTGATAAATTCACGATGTAATTGCTTAACTACTTCTGGATGCTCTAGAACAACCTCCGGTACATAAGCTCCCGCTGACAGATATCCTCTTCTTTCCATAGCGAATAAATAGCCTTCTGCACATATAACAGGACCTTGGTCCAATCTCTTAATTAAATTCATTATTAAACGTTATAATTTTATTTAATTAAGACAAATATTTTTTTTTAGTTCCAGAACCAAGAGAAATTAAGGTTTCATGTTCTTGTGTTCCTAATGCTTTAGATACCTTTTCATAAGTTGCGTTATTTCCAAGAATCTCAACAGGAGATCCTAAATAAAGAAATTTTTCTGGAATGTTAGATACATCGATTGTAATTAAATCCATAGAGACTCTTCCTAAAACTTTTGCCTCAATATTATTAATATAAGTTGATGCTTTGTTGCTGCCAGATCTTAAATAACCATTAGCATAACCAAAGTTTATTGTTGCGGTTTTAATTCTTCTTTTTGCCATAAAAGTTTTTCCATATCCTATAGTTTCGTTTTTATTAGCATATGAAGTCTGAATAATTGGCGCATACAAACTAGCTACTTGTTTAAGATTATGTGTTTCTTTTTTAAAGGGGTTCATTCCGTAAAGACTTTTTCCAGGCCTTACATAGTCTAAATGATAGTTTGAATTCAGAAAGCATCCGGAAGAATTAGCAATGCTTAATTTGTAATTAAAACTTTTATTTAATTTTAATAATTCTCTAAGCTGATGATTGCAATTTTTTTTATCTTTTTCATCCGCAGAAGTAAAATGACTCATTAAGAACTCTACATTTATTCTTTTGAGGGACTGCTTTATATCCAAGAAATCTTGTGGCTTAAATCCCATTCTATTCATTCCAGTGTCGATGTGAATTACAGCATTAATTTTCTTATTCACATTAAAATTTTCAATAATTTTTAATTGATCGTAATTATTTATGATAGGAGTTATTTTATATCTTTCTAAAGTTTGAAACTCACGATCATTAATAGCTCCTGAAAGTACATAAATCTTTACTGTTTTGAACTTTTTTCTTAATTGGATGGAGTCGTTTATATTTGCAACATAAAGACTTTTACATCCAGTTTTTAACAATATTTTAGAACATTCTATCATTCCATGGCCATAACCATCACCTTTTACAATACCAATGACATTAGACCCTTTAGTAATTTTACTAATAGTCTGATAATTGTGTTTTAGGTGGGTAAGGTTCACATATAAGTGTGATTTTGTTAGATATTTTAACACGATTAAAGTTGCATTATAGTCATAATTTTCTTTGTCAGAAATGAAATTAATTTATATAATGTTCATAGGATTAGAAGAAGTTAATTAAATGTTTTTTGTAAGATTAACTTTTAAATTCCAGTTTAGTTTTGATATTTCAGCCTAAACTTATTTAAAAATGAGGAGGACTATATGAAAATAAGAAATAGTATTGTTGGAATCGTTGCTGCTTTAGTATTAGCGCTATCAAGTTTTGCTAATATTGCAAAAGCTGCAAGTTCAGATCCAATTAGAATTCCAGTTTTAAACTGGTCAAGTCAAGTTGTTATGGCAAATGTTATCGGTCAAGTTTATGAAGAGCTAGGCTACAACGTTGAACTAGTTCCTGCAGAATCTGCATCAAGATATGAGGCTGTAAGAAATGGTGATCTTCAATTAGCTCACGAAACATGGCAGTCCACTATGGCTAAGCCTATGTACGAAGCTATGGATAAAGGCGGATTAATTGATGCAGGTAGTCATGCTGCTCCTACACTAGAAGATATGGGTGTGCCTAACTGGGTAATCGAACAAAATCTATGTCCTGGATTACCTTCATGGGAAGCTTTAAAGTCTGCAGAATGTCAGAAGAATTTTGCAACTGCTGACTCAGACGGTAAAGGTCGTTGGTTGGAAGGTCCTTATGAGTGGCATACAGACGTTATGCCTAACAGACTTAAAGGTTTAGGATTAGATGATCAGTGGATGGTTAAATTTGCTGGTAGTGCTGATGCATTATGGGCAGAATTAGCTGCTGCAAAAAAAGAAGGTCGTGGAACTGTTATTTTTAACTGGACTCCAAACTTTACTGATGCAGAAGGCTTTACATTCATCGAATTTCCTGAATTTTACCAAGGATGTAGAATTGAAGATGGTGGATCTGTTGAGACAACAGGTTGTGGTTCTCCAATAGGTTGGTTAAAGAAGGCAGCTAATATTAAGTTCCCTCTTACTCACCCTAGCGCTTATAAGTTCTTAACTAAGATGGAAGCTACTGCTGGCCAAATTGGTGAAATGGCGAATAACGTTGATAACCTAGGTATGACTCATGCCGACGCTGCAACTGCTTTTATCTCTAATAATAGAGGTGCTGTTGACGAGTGGTTAAAGTAAGTAATACTTAAACTTAATTTTAATCCCCCTTCTTTTTTTTGAAGTAGGGGGATTTTTTTTCTTTTATCTAGTATAATAATTAAAAATGTCTGAAAAAACTAATATGAATAATTCTCCAGTAATTAAATGTGAGTCCGTTTATAAAATTTTTGGAAATAATGCGGAAAAGCTTTTAAAGGAATCAAATGGAAAAGTTGATTCAAAAGCCTTTCACGCTGCTGGATGTATTGTAGGTGTTAATAACGCATCTTTTGAAGTCCACAAAGGTGAAATGTTAGTAGTCATGGGCTTATCTGGTTCAGGAAAATCTACATTATTAAGATGCATCTCACGTCTTGGCGAGTCAACTGCTGGAAAAATTTATATTGATGGTGAAGATCTTAATGCCATGAATGGTAAGGAACTAATTGAACTAAGAAGAAATAAAATGGGTATGGTGTTTCAAAACTTTGCTCTTCTACCTCACAAAACTGTATTAGAAAATATTGCTTTCCCCCTTCAAGTTAAAGGAATTACAACAGATAAGAGTATTGCTAAAGCAATGGAAATGGTTGATTTAGTCGGACTTAAAGGAAGAGAGAATTATTTCCCAAGAGAATTATCGGGCGGCCAACAACAGAGAGTTGGTATAGCACGTTCGCTTGCAGTCGAACCAGATATTTGGTTTTTAGATGAACCTTTTTCTGCCCTAGATCCTTTAATTCGAAAAGAAATGCAGGATGAATTTTTAAGACTCCAGGGTGTTTTAAATAAAACTATTATGTTTGTAACACATGATTTTGATGAGGCGCTCCGTTTAGCAGATAGAATAGCTATTATGAAAGATGGAATTATTGAACAATTAGATACACCAGATAATATTGTCCTCAATCCAGCTACGGAATATGTTAAAAAATTTACACAAGACGTCCCAAGAGAAAAAGTTATTAAAATTGAATCAATTATGGATCCTGTCGATTCATCTATTATTAATAATGAAAAAATTTCTAAAAATGATTTAATAGAAAAAGTAGCTGAAACCATCTTAAACAGTAAAGTGTCTTTAAATGTTATTGATCCTAATGATAATAAAATAGTAGGCTCTTTAAATCCATCTAAAGTAATTAAAGTATTATTTGGAAGTTAAGTTTAATATTTAATGTTTAGTAGATTTAAAAATTCTAGACCACAACAATTTATTTTTCTTTTTTTTATTTTTATTTTTTCTTATCTTATAATTCCTCAGTCTGAAGATAGTTATCTTTGGAGGCTGCCATCTTTATTTAAAGACTTTCCACTTTGGATTAATAATGTGATTTATAGTGCACTTTATGACTGGTTTCCTTTAAAAGTATGGGATCCGGTTTTTGAGATGTATGAAAAAAAAGCCGCAATAAGGGAATTTACAAGAGCTATATCTAGTGGAGTTTTATTTTTAATAACTTTTATTAGAGAGATTTTTCTAGGTGGAGTCCAGACAATGAGTACTTTTATAAGTAGTTCATGGCTCAACTCAAATAAATGGTTTATTTGGCCAGCACTTCCTTGGACTGCAGTTGTAGCTGGCGGTATGCTTTTAGGATACCAACTTCAAGGAGTTCGTTTAGCTTTATTGGCTGGTATAGGCGCTTGCTACCTTTCTATCTTTGGTCAATGGGAGCCATCAATGCAAACCTTGTCTTTTGTACTAATTACAGCTCCAATATGTTTTGTTTTTGGATTAAGTTTAGGAATTTGGGGTTACTTAAATAAAAAAGTTGAAGCTGCATTACAACCAATTTTAAATGTTGCTCAAACAATGCCTCATTTCTCTTTTTTAATTCCTGTAATGGTTCTTTTTGGAATTGGTGATCATGCTGGTGCTATTGCTACAATTATATTTGCAACACCTCCAATGGTGCGGTTAACAATTCTAGGTTTAAAAAAAATATCACCTGAAGTTGTAGAGTCAGGTCTTATGAGTGGATGTAATAAATTTCAATTATTGTTTAAAGTTTTAATCCCAACAGCTAGAACTGATATTTTAATTGGAGTTAATCAGGTCATTATGCAATGTCTTGCTATGACTGTTATAGCTTCTTTTATTGGAGCTAAAGGGCTGGGATTTAATTTAAAATTAGCTTTAAATTCTTTAAAAATTGGTAAAGCTGCTGAAATTGGTATTTGTATTGTTATTATTGCTGTTGTACTAGATAAATTTTCTCTTGCGTGGGCAAATAAACAAAAAAATTATTTTGCAAATTTAAATTTTTATCAAAAAAATAAAAACTTAATTTTATTTTCTATCATTATATTTATTTGTTCTATTTTTTCCTATATTGGCAGTTTTTACTTTACTGGTATTAATTATCTTTACTTCGTGCCTTATGAAAAAGGTATTAGTATTTCACCTTTATTAGATGCTGGTGTTGATTGGATTTGGGAAACTTTTTTTTATTACTTAAATAATTTCAATGTATTTCTTATTACCAATGTTTTAGTTCCTATGAAAACGGCGTACTTGGGAATGCCAGTAGTTTCAACTTTTATCTTAGTTATGGGCGCAGGCTTTATAGTTGGAGGGGTTAGATCTTCTTTAGTCGTAGGCTCACTATTTTTATTTATAGCTCTCTCAGAATATTGGGATAGAGCTTTAATTACAATGTATATGGCAACATTTGCTGTCGTTGTTGCAACTTTTATTGGTTTAGTTGTTGGCTCTGCTTGTGCTCAAAATAGTAAATCAACTGCATTCATGCTTTTTATATGTGATTTTTTTCAAACTTTTCCATCTTTTGTATACTTAATTCCTGTTATTCTTTTATTCGGTATAACAGATACGTCAGTTTTACTTGCTGCAATAGTCTATGCTACGATTCCTGCAACAAGGTATACAATAGAGGGATTAAAAAGTGTTCCTGTATCTCTTCATGAAGCTGGATCAATGTCTGGTGTTTCAAGAATACAAAGATGGACTTCAATAGAAATTCCCCTTGCATTCCCTCATATTATGCTGGGTATTAATCAGACGCTTATTTTTTCATTATTTATGATTGTTTTAGGGGCCTTAATAGGAACTGAGGACTTAGGTCAAATTATTATGGGAGCATTATCTAGAAAAGATGGTGCGGGCGTTGCCTTAACATTAGGTATATTTATTTCCTTCATCTGTCTAGCTGTTGATCACTTGATACGAACTTGGTCTGAAAGACAGAAAAAACTTTTAGGTATTGCTTAATTTTTAAATGAAATTTATCTATTTAATTTTAGCAATAATTTTTGAAGTCATTGGCACAACTTCCCTGAAGGCATCTTCTGGTTTTACTGTTCTCAAGCCAAGTGTTATAACAGTCATCTCTTATGCGTTGTGCTTTTATTTTTTATCTCTAACTCTTAAATACTTCTCTTCAATTGGATACATTTATGCAGTTTGGTCAGGATTGGGTATTGTTTTAATAGCTCTTGTAGGTATTTTTTATTACAAAGAGCAAATCGACATTGCTGGAATTATAGGATTGAGTTTAATTATTATAGGAGCAATTGTTTTAAATATTTTTTCAAAAATATCTGTTTAACAATATAAATATTCGTTTCACATTATGAAAATCGTTAACATTAAGTATTCTTTTTTAAGAAAAAACTAATAAGATTAATTTATGATTATTCCTTCAATATCTAAACCTTACGAACCGGGTCTACCAGCCTTAGCAGATAATCAAGAGCAATACTCTGTTGTTGGTAATGGTTCAATGGCTATGAAATTATCAACAGGTGATAGCTTTCACATATTAAATCTTGAAGGATATCAAAAAGCCGAAATTGTAACTTTCTTAAAAAATGGGAAAAATGATCTTTCAGCATTAGGGTTAAAAAAAGAACATGATGGCTCCTTAACAAAAAAAATTTTAAATGATGATAGTGAGTCCGCAACAGTCGCTCGATTAAAATTAAAAAAATATAGCATTGATATTAACAGTATTAATCAGTCTACTCTCGTTTTTTCCAATGAAGCTGAAAAAGGATCTATTGAAAAATTTATAGCTCAAGAAAATTGTATATGTATTATTTCAGCCCCGGGTGATATGGATATTATTTCAAGTGGTGTACCTGCTACGGATTTAAGAGTAATTGTTGAAAGAATTAAATCAAGAGTCGAAGGTGAATATTTACTGCCTGATCCAATTGGAAATCCAATTCAAGAAATATTTATAAAGAGACAGACTGCTAAAGCCTATGAGGTCGAAGAGGGTGACTACATACAAGTTATAGATGTTTATGGTCGACAGTGTTCTGATTTTACAGCTTTTGATGCTACAGATTTACAAAACGGTAAAGAGTCTGTAATAGATACTACTAATTCTAGATACATTATGGGTGGAACTTCTAATCCAGGATTACATTCAAAATACTTTACAGAAAATCACGAACCTTTAGTTGAGGTGATCAGAGATACAGTAGGTCATCATGATACTTATGGTATAGCCTGTTCTTCAAAATTTTATGATGATCATGGATATTTTGGTCATCCTAATTGTTCTGATAATTTTAATTATGCTTTAGACAAGTATTCGGTCAGAAAAAGACTTGGATGGAATGCAGTTAATTTATTTTATAATACAGGCATTGACAGTAACAACTCTCTTATTTTTGACGAACCCTATTCAAGGCCAGGTGATTATATTTTATTTAAAGCTCTTAAACCTTTAGTGTGTATTTCTTCTGCATGTCCAGATGATATTGATGCGGCTAATGGATGGAATTGTACGGATATCTTTGTTAGAATTTACAGACCAAAAAAGCCCTATAGTAAAGGAGGGGCATTTAGAATGAAGCCAGACTCAGAACCAAAACTTACAAAAGAAACAGGATTTCATCCAAGAGTATCTAAACTTACAGATAATATAGTTGATTATAAAGGTTTTTGGCTTGCAACAAAATATAACAATAATGGTGCTCTTCAAGAATACGAAGCTTGTCGCGAAAGAGCTATTATTATGGATTTATCCGCATTAAGAAAATTTGAAATCTTAGGTCCAGATGCTGAAGAGCTTATGCAAAGAACCTGCACAAGAAATATTAGAAAATTAGCTGTAGGACAAGTTGTCTATACAGCCATGTGCTATGAACATGGTGGTATGGTTGACGACGGAACAGTATTTAGAATGACTGATACTAATTTTAGATGGATTTGTGGAGATGAATATTGTGGAGAATGGTTAAGAGAGAAGGCTAAGGAATTTGGATTAAAAGTTTGGATCAAGTCATCTACTGATAATCTTCATAACGTTTCTGTTCAAGGACCTAGAAGTAGAGAGATAATGAAAAAAATTACTTGGACTCCTGACCATCAAGTCTCTCTTCAAGATTTAGGTTGGTTTAGATTTACAATAGGTAATCTACATCAACTAAATGGTATTCCTATTATGGTTTCTCGAACAGGATACACGGGAGAACTAGGCTATGAAATTTTTTGTCATCCAAGACATGCTTCTGAAGTTTGGGATGCTGTGATGGAAGCTGGTAAGGAATTTCAAATTTTGCCTATGGGGTTAGATGCTCTGGATTTAGTAAGAATTGAAGCTGGACTTATTTTTGCAAATTATGAATTTGATGATCAAACGGATCCATTTGAGGCAGGTATTAGTTTTACAGTGCCCTTAAAATCTAAAGAGGATGATTTTATTGGCAAAGATAACTTAATTAAAAGAAAAGCAAGTCCTCAAAGAACTTTAGTTGGTCTTGAGATTGATGGTAATGAACTGTGTGGACATGGAGACTGTGTTCATGAAGTTGGTGGAAGAGCTCAAATAGGTACCATTACAAGTGGGATGAAATCGCCAACATTAAAAAAAATGATAGCTTTATGTAAAATGGATATTAACTATTCTGCTATTGATACAGAAGTTGAAATTGGTAAGTTAGATGGACATCAAAAAAGAATTAAAGCGAAAGTGGTGAAATTTCCTTTTTATGATCCTGATAAATCAAGAGTTAAAGCTTAAATACTAATTTATAAATCTGAATTTATTTCCAAAATACTATCGGAATCATTGAATTAATTCATCCAAAAAAAAATAATTTACATGCTTTTTGTTTTTAATATTTTTATCTTATGGTTAGTAAATCAAAAACAAAGATAAATTTTTGCTCTCAAAAGATAGAAAAAAAAATAGAAGAGTCTTATATTTCCTCTTTTATTGACAAATTCAATTTAGTACACAAAGTGAATCTTCATAAGAATTATAAGTATAAATCTTGGATGGAAGAAACAACTAGAATTAAAAGTAAAAACTAAAATATATTTTTAATTCTTCATGTACGATTCATAAGAGTCATCCAATTCATCAAGCCAAGGCGTGTGATGGGCTGGAGCTTTATTGCCAGTCATAAGTGACTTATAAGACTTATTTCTGTATCCCATTATGTCATTGTGTTTATCGTGTTCCCATTCCATAAATAGCTTATTAACACCTTCAATATCAAAATAAGGGGCACAAAGGGGTTCCAATTGGCCGGCATATTGACTCACCAAAGGATATCCACAAATATGACTTAATCTAATCTTATCAGAAGAAATAATCTCGTCATCAATGGTGTTTAATACTGTGCTAGGTAGTCGTAAGCTTGGGTTATTTAAAGCTGCTAATGAAAACAAAGCTTTCCATGCATTTTCCAACTCGGAATTAAGCGTATACATTCCTATAGCGATAGACTCCTTCAGCATGCAAATAAGCTAAAAACCCAAATGTTTGGGGTGGTTGACAGGTTTGAATAGATAGCTTGTAAACCACTTGATATAACCTGGTTCTATAAAATTTCCATTCAAATCATGGTAATAATCAAGCCTATTTCTATATTCTTTTGGTAGTCGGTACCAACTCATACGTGGGTTTTCATGATGAACAAGATGATAGCTGTTATTTAAGAACAACATACGCATTGGCAATGAAGCTTTCATTATGACTGAGCGATGATTTGGATTATTAGCCACACGGTGCTCATAAAAACTCCTAATAAGTGTCAATGATTGAGCAAAGTATGCACATCCAATATATATCAAAATATTAAATTCAAAAAAGAACCAGATAAACAACAGCATTGTTAAAGAGAGTAATTCATGTGAAATCCAAATGAAAGCATCAGACAATGTTGAGCGTCTCAAACTCTTAAACATATGCCTTCTAAGAAAAACAAAATACCATAAAGGTCCCAATATCAAACGACCAAATAATGTCATATTAAAGATGGCTAATTTTTGACTCCATTTACTTAAACCATCCCATCTCTCTTCGCTAACATAATAACTCTCAGGGTCGCTATCAGGTATAGTTAAATTGGCATTATTATGATGAGTAAGATGTGAATATTTATAAATTAGATATGGACACCAAAGCCCAATAGGAGGAGAAGCCAATAAATCATTAATTTTTTGATTATTAGTAGGGTGACCGTGTATCAACTCATGTTGTACCGAACCATGAAATGTCAATATAAGTATTAAAAATAGTGATGCAAATGGAATAATCGCATGATTATCTAGGACAATCCACCATAGCATGTATACAATAAAAATAGCCACCCATGTTGGCCACTCTCGTAATATATTATTGAATACTGTATTTATCATTAATTAATTTCAATCTGGAGAATTATCACTCGGCGAACCTTGATTTATATCAGCAATATAAACTCATGTCAATTTTATCGAAATAGAGATGAGATTCCCAGGCTTCAAAAGCTCAAACTTCGTTTGATGTGTGAGGGAGGGTTTATATATCTATCTACGATGTCGAGAGGGGGTCCCCCCGTACCT
>ENA-UOXV01002150-UOXV01002150.1-marine-metagenome-genome-assembly--contig:-NODE-2150-length-26088-cov-6.115354_pt1 | contig 26088 bp, 33 predicted proteins | sample MGYA00238165_ERZ766961 | MGnify/ENA primary metagenome ERZ766961 (study PRJEB28924, sample SAMN03173240) | marine metagenome | biome: Marine; feature: Water; material: Subsurface seawater | place: North... | reverse complement strand
CTTTACACGTACTATTAATTGTAATAGGAAGGCTGTAGAATTCTCTCGTATGTGCGGTATGCCTCTAATTGCTGCAAGTGATCTACATATTCTACGTAACTTCGGTAGGCAGTATGCGGTGGTGGACGGCGAGCTTACGGTATCTTCAGTCATATCGGCAATAAAGGAAGGAAAGGTACAAAATAGAATTAAACCACTCTCTGGTGTGGATGTGTTGAGGGATCTTTGCTGGATGGTTATACATCGATTGAAGGTATTCTTTAGAGATTTGAAGGTATAGAGAGGTAGTGCATGGTTATTATTCTGTGTTGCATATTGTCGCAACACCAATACTGGCCGGTAGAACGCTTTCTTTAGGAAAGCTCAACATGATACATGTTGTCCACGCCAATGATGTTGCTTGTATTCTAGTGGGGATGTAGGACTGTTCTTGAAAAGATTGAAATGGATAGAGAAAAAGAAATGCGGAGCACAGCAATCAGAACTACAGTTTCGACTGTAGGTTACGATATCAGATCTTTGCTATGCTCGATCAGATTGAAATGGATAGAGAAAAAGAAATGCGGAGCACAGGATTCGAACCTGCGAAAGCACTAAGCTAATAGGGCCTAAACCTATCCCATTTGACCACTCTGGCAACCCCGCATATTACACGTGAACACTACTTTTCGTGCGCTATTAGTCTTTTAGGACCAATAATGTATGGTCATTTCTACCTGTTTATAAACTTAATGATTGGCGTTTATAAAGCCAAGTGGTGGTTGGGGGTTGTTTGTAGTGTACTATTGATTAGTGATGAACGTCTAGTGGTAGTAAATCTTGCATTGACACACTCTGTCCTGCATTGCGAGTGTTTTTCTGTCCTCCTGTTTGCGAAAAGTTTATAAAGAAAACTTGGAGTTTAAGGGTTACTATTGTACTAACAGTACAGAAGAATTGTGATCGGTTCATTCCGGTCCTGTCTTTAAATGTGCTGTTGGCACATACTGCCCATAAAAAGGCAAACTTGTTTTGTGAAAAATTCACAAAGCATAACACGGAGGTGTTTAAAAAATGAAAGTAAGAAACGCAATCAAAAAGGTTGCTGCAATCGGTCTTGGCGCATCAATGCTTGGTGCTACAGTAATGGGTGCAGTGGCTGCAGATTTAGGAGATTACCCAAATCCACTATTAATTCAAGATGGTGTATTTGAAGGTGTAATTGTATTAGGTGACAACGCGGTTAGTTCCGATACTCTTGGAGCAATTGATATTGCAACAGGTCTACAGTTTAGTTCAACTACAGCAACAGATGCTAGTGGTGAAGTTCTAAGTGTAGCAAACGGCGCAGCTATTGCTAGTGCAGGTAACGATCTAAATATTGATGAAGATCTAGAAGACGCTAACTCTAAGTTAGATGGTGTTGATTTACCTGATATTTTAGGCGATGGTGAATTCGATGAAAGTGAAGGTGCTAATGATAACACTGAAGACTTTACACAAGAACTAAGATTCGTTAATGGTTCTGGTATTTTCCAGTTCGATGAAAATGATAACAGAAACGATGAAGCAGGTCTATACCTAGTTTTCGATGATAATGACGTAATATATGAATACGAATTAGAATTCGAAGATGAAGTTAAGTACGATACAACTGATGTTTCTGAAGATTTTGAAACAGCAAAAATTGATATCCAAGGTAACACCTACACCTTTACTGATGTAAAGCTAGATGGATCTGATGATATTGATGAAATTACTCTACAAGCTGGAGATACAACTGTTTGGTTAGAACAAGATGCTCCTATTACCAGAATCCTGGGCGGAGAAGAACACGAAGTTGAACTTGTAGATGTTTCCGAAACAGAAGAGAAGTGTGGTATCTTAGTTGATGGTACACTAGAATGGTTAGATGTTGGAAGTTCTGAAAACATTAACGGTGTTGAAGTTGGCGTTACAGAAGCAATTGCTGTACACAGTGAAACACAACTAACTGATGTTTGTGAAGTTAATCTAGGTTCAATGGAAATTATCTTAGACAACAGCGGAACAACTGATGGTGTTGAAGTTAATGGATTTGAAATCCAAGACTCTGATGTAACTATTTCTTCCGATGCTGGTGATTTTACTGGTATTGAAATTGAATTAAGTGCAGAAGACGATATGTTCTTAATGCCTGGTGACACATGGGTTGACCCTGTATTCGGTAACTTCGAAATTAACTTCGCAAGTATCGTACACAGAGATCCTACAACTGTAGAATTTGATGCAGCTGGTGATAACATGGACATTAAGTTTAACAACATTGATGGTAGAGAAATTGTACTTCCATTTGCTTGTTCTGTAGCTAGTGGTGACGATTGTGACACAACTGGTTCTGACTCACTGCACTTCGGTACAGATGACGATGAAAATGAACAGTACTATCTTGAAGGTACAACCTGTACTGGTGATGGAGGTAATGCAACTGACTGTATTGGCGCAAGATTCCTAGTATACGAAGGTGATGAACTACACGTTCTTGAAATCGATGATATCGACTTTGATGAACTTGATGTAAGTCTAAGTGACATCACATACGGTGGAACTAAAACTGATGACTTTACCAACGATGAAACTGCAGATACGCTTGATGCACCTGGTGGTCTAAACACTGTTGACTTAAAAATTAACGGAACAGCTGTTGAATTCACTGCAACTGGTATTGGATCTGGTGATGCATTCGAAATCGAAAATGAATTTGGAATGACAATTCTTTTCGATAACGATGGAACTGATTTAACCAACAACAATATCCAAGATCTATACGTTTACTTGGATGAAACACAAGGTGATACAGATGAAGATCTTGGCGAAGTAGTTAGTGTATTAGAAATTACCTTCGATAGTCACTCTGATGATGACCTAGTAGTTAACTCAGTTGCTTTCGACGTTGGTGGTGACGCTGAAAATTCACCTGCATCTGTAAGTGATGACGACAATGATAACGAAATCGGTTACACAACCTACGGTACCATGTACACACAAGATACCGAAGATAACGACAAAGTGACTGTTACCTACAGTGCAGACGAATTATATGCAAATGTATTCGTTTCACCTGCTGGGGCTGATGTTAAAAGAGCTGCAGTTGGAGCTGTTAACGTACAGAAAATCTCTGTTGGAACTGCTAAGTTAGCAAGTGAAGTTGGAAGTTTCGAAAGTCAAAACACCCTAGTAGTTGGTGGTCCGTGTGCTAATGCAAAGGCAGCAGAATTCTTAGGCGTTACCGCAGACAACTGTCTTGAAGGTGCACCTGAAGAAAACACAGCAGTAATTCAGTTAAAAGAAATGGGCGACAGTGTTGCTATCCTAGTTAATGGGTATGGCGCAATGGATACCAGAAGAGCTGCACGTGTTCTAGCTAACTACGATGACTACACCTTAAGTGGTGAAGAAGTTGTTGTTACTGGTACAGACTTTAGTAACATCCAAGTTTCAACCGTATAAGGTTGACCTTGTTTCTTTTTTTTTCTTATTTTTTAAACAATATTTTCTAAGTGATTTTTAACACATATTCTTAAACATAATTAATACGCATAAAGCTTATATATCTCTTATTCTCAAAAGATATTATGAAATACATCGCACTACTCCTTATCGTATTAATGCTGCCATTAGCTTTTGCAGATACACTTGCAGATTATCCTGCTTTCTTTTCTGGAAGCGATATTAAGATTGTAGTTGGCGATCAAGCTGCTGCATCCGATACGATTGGCGCTGTTGATGTTGCAACGTCTTTAGCGTTTGATGTTAAAAGTGTTGAAGCTGTTCTTGCTTCTGAAGTTGATGACGTAACTGCTCAAGATCTTATTGTAGTTGGTGGTCCTTGTGCTAATAGTGTTGCTGCGGCTCTGCTCGGATTTCCTCTTCCTTGTTATTCATCAATAAAACCAAATACTGCGCTTATTCAGCTCTTTAGTTTTGAGGAGCACCAGTCGCTTCTTATTGCAGGAAGTGATGCTAAGAATACTCGTGAGGGCGCTTTAGTAATGTCAAATCCTGAAAATTATGAATTACCGGCTAATGCAATAATGGAAGTTACTCAGACGCTTCAAAGAAATATTCTTGTAACAGAAATCTAAGGTCGTGAAAATTCACAGCACACGTTGTGTATCTACACTCTATTGATAACATTTTTCTTAGAACTTTATGAAAACCTACTGCCGACACAAAAATTTAAATAGGCTCTAGTAAACCAATATATTATGGATGAGGGGGGAACTGTAGTAATTACGTATGAAACGCTATTTGAGCTTGTACGTAGAGAGAAGAGTCGAGGCGAATTGCAGCGACTAGATGCTGAATTTTTTAGAAATACTATTTCCTATCTTATACAAAAAAAAGAAATGCTCAGTGAAGTTACTGATGATGATATGTTTGGTGACTCTGAACAGACACAAAATCAGATTATTCATATTAAAAAATTAATTAGAAAACTCTACGAATGCCGTGAGAAAAAACTTGTTGATATGGCTCTAATGCGGTCAAAGACGGGTAGATCTCCTGGTGATGAAGAATTTATTCTTGCTGAAGAGCAAATGTTCTATGATGATGTTATTATGGTACTTGATAAATCTCGAGAGCAAGTACTTAAGCGCGTTGTTTTAGGTAAACTTCCACTAACTACTCCTGAACAAAAAAAGGTTAATGAAGCAAGAGATCTTGTTGAAGTACAGTTCCTTGAAGAGACTGAAGCATTTGCTGGAGAAGACATGCAAATGTATGGTCCATATACCAAGGACGCACGTGAAGAGCTTCCCTCTAAGATGGCTGATATGTTAATCAAGCGTGGATCTGTCGCACTTCTCAAAGAATAAGCTTTATAAGTAGACCCTGTTTTCGTGATGTTATAATGAAAATTCCTAAAGCTCAAAAAAGATACTGTAGCAAGTGTAAATTACACACTGATCATAAAGTAGCTATTGCAAAGCGTAAAGGTCTAAACGCGACACACCACCAAACAAGAGGTAGTCGTAGAAGACAACAATTAAGACATCGTGGTGTTGGAATTGGTATGGGCAATAGAGGAACATTCTCTCGTAAAGCAATTACTAAGTTCAAAATGACTGGTAAGAAACTAACGAAAAAAACTGATTTTAGATATGCATGTGGCACCTGTAATAGAATTGCTGTTCAATCAAGCGGTATGCGTCTGAAAAAAGTTGAAATGGTGTAGAACTGTTTCAAACATTTTCTTTTTTACCAGGTATTGGATTAGAAACACAACAGCGACTAGTTTCTTCTGGCTATAATTGGAATACTTTTCTTAATGCTTGCGCTATAGAAGGTATCTCTACGCCCCGCAAACATTTCTTTGACAAACTAATCACCAAAGCAAAAAAAGCTCTTCACGATGAAGATATGGCTTTCTTTGTGGATCATTTCAGCTCACGTGACATGCATAAGCTCTACTCACATTTCAAAGATGAAACTATCTTTCTGGATATTGAAGTTGAGCATGTAACTAAGGATATTACTGTCATTGGATTGTATGATGGTGTTGATACAAAAATAATGATTAAAGGGAAGAATTTGGATATTTCATATTTATCCAAGTTTTTATCGCACTACAAACTCATTGTAACCTATAATGGGTCTGTATTTGATATTCCATTCTTGAAAAAACGCTATCCTGACCTAATTCCCAAGGTTCCAGTCATTGATCTTCGCCACATGTGCAGTAGAGCTGGATATAGTGGAGGTCTTAAGCAGATAGAAAAGGAACTTGGCATATGTAGGACTAATCCTTTAGTGGAAAACCTTGTTGGAGGGGATCCATATAAGCTCTATAGGATGTGGAAAGGCTCTGGTGATGAGCATTATCTGCGTTTACTAGTTGAATATAATGAAGAAGATTTAATCAATTTGCGTCCTATTTTGCATCATTTGCTCAAAAGCGTAAGTAGGTAATCTTTAAAAATACATAATCACTCCTGTAGAGGATACCAAGGGGGTATAATTGATGATGAAACAATTCCTAATTTTAGCACTATTATTGCTTGCTGTTGGATGCAGTACGCAGTATGAACCTGCAGTGGACACCACAAGTGTTGCTGGTCAGGTAGTAGATGCTGCATCTGTAGGTCAAGAACATCACGTCATTCTTCGTATGGAAGATAGCGTGCCAGAACATGACCAATTTACAGTACAGCAAGGTGACACCGTTAAGTTTGAAGTAAGTAATTTAGGCGATGAATACATGGTATTTATTGTTGAAGGCTTACATGAAGAAGAGATTCCTGCTAGCGCAACTGCGGTATTTACCGTAACTGCAAGCGAAAAGGGACGATTCGGATACGGTAATCGTGTTGAAGAAAACAAAGGTCTACTTATTGTAGAGTAATTTTCTTTATTTTTTTTAATTATTTATTTTTCTAAACATTTTCGATCATAATTTTCTACTATCGTATGCCCAATGGAGCAAAGCTTGACGTTGGCGAGGTCTGCATTCGTAAGCACCTTTAGGACAGTTTTTTTGCAGTTGAGCAATATGGCGCGTCATTGCTTTCCAACGTTTTATTTGACGTGCATCATCATCAGATCTTCTGCCCATGTAGTATCTACAATACCACTGAAACCATCCTCTTGGATCTTGTGGGTGAATCCATAGTTTTGCATTCCAATAGGCAAGTGGTTTAGATGCTTTTACTTTGAAAAAATTCAGATCTTTATTATATTTTTCAGGAGATAGTTTGGCTGTAGTGAACCATGATTTTTGAAACTCTTTTTCGCAGTCAGTCATGTACTTGCCACCAAAAACTCCTAGTTGAAGCATTTCTTTTGGAGTAAGCTGTGGTTTAAATTCTTGATTGAATGCTTTGCCCATAGTCTCAGTTCTATAGTACGTGTATCCTTTTTGCATGCGGTCATTGACCGTTATTTTTTTTCTCATGGGAATATAATTTAAAAAAAAGAAATTAATCTTTTCTAAATTGCCATGCAGCAATAAGCGCGAATATAACACCTGCGCCAATGTATGCTAGGTATCTTGGAACTTGCTGCATAACTAAGAATTCTGCAACGCCCATACCAATAAGCAATATAGCTACAAATCCTAAGATGAGCATGTACATGTAACGTTTGATTAATTTGTGTACTAGACTTTTCATAAGAATTGGAAATGCTGCGAATGATTTTTCTCGTAAGTTTTCAAAGAATGCTTGAGCTACTTCATGTACAATTTTAAATGCAATGTCGCCTAATCCAATTCCTTTTTTGCCTTCAGTTTTACTTTTTCTTTTTGCCATTGTTTTTCTTTACCCCTTTGTTTACGTTTGCTACAATAATGTCAATTTCTCTGAGCACTCTATTCATCTCATCTTGCTTCTTTCCTTCGATTCTACATCTAAGAAGAGGCTCAGTATTAGACGGGCGAATATTAAATTTGTACGTGTCTGTTTCAACGCTAAGTCCATCAAGTCTATCTTTCTTTCCTTTGAAATCTTCATTAACCATGTCAATGACTGCTTGTTTATCATCAACTTCAAAATTTCTCATTTCACTAATGATGTATCTTTCATATGGCTTGATGAGGTCGGATAATTTTTGCTGGGTTACTTTCATAATGTTTAACACATGAATTGCGCAAAGAACACCTGAATCTGAATGGTTGAGATCTTCAAAGTAAAAGTGGCCAGACCACTCAGCTCCAAACCTTGCACGCTTTCTTTTCATGTTTTGGATTATGTATGATGTGCCTACTTTACTTCTATAGACTTTTATTTTATTTTTCTTACACTCTTCATCAACTACCTTGCTGAGAAGTGCATCAACAACTACTCTATCACCTTTTTCACCAAGATGGTCAATAAGTAGTGCTAAAATGAAATCAGGAGGTACTACTTTTCCTTTTTCGTTAACAAACACAACTCTGTCTGCATCACCATCAAAGGCAATACCAATTGCTGCTTTTGTTTGTTTTACTTTTTGCTCAAGTGGCTTTCGCACTTCAGCTACAGTAGGATTTGGATTTTTCTTTGGAAAGTTTCCATTAGGTGTATTATTTAGAAGCGTTGCATTCGTGTAGTTAGCAAGTAACTTTGCAGCACGGCTCCCTGTACCATTTAAACTATCTATAACGATCTTTAATTCTTTATTTGGAATAATGTATTTCTCAAGAAACATGTCATAATCAATACCTGTATCAAATTTAACAACTAGTCCTTCATGAAGTGATTCATGCCAATTACCTCTGTTGATTAATTGCTCGAGTTTTTCAAGGCCCTGGTCATAGCCCATTTGAATACCATTCTTACCTACGAATTTAAATCCGTTATATTGCGAAGGATTATGTGATGCTGTAATGTAGATACCTGCATCAAATTCATAGAAAAATGCTGAGAAGAAAAATTGTGGTTTTGAACAAAGACCAATGGTAAATATTTGCATCCCTCTCTTTTTCAGGCCGCTAACTAGTGCATTGAATAGTTTTGGTGAAGTTTTTCTTGCATCATATCCAACAAGTATTTTCTTTGTTGAAACAACATCTGGAAACGTAAGTCCAATTTTTTCTGCTAAATGTGGGTTGATATCTTTAGGATATACACCACGAACATCATAAGCGCCGAAGATTGTCATACTTGTCCTGCACAAAAACGTCTATATAAACATGTGCTACTTCTTAAGAGTGATGATAAATCCTTTTATACGAGAATTTATAAGTTGATTTGAGGTAAAATTATAATGGATGAAAGATTAGGCAATTATTCTTTTGCTGTAGGTGTTGTTATCGCGCTCGTATTAGGGCTTGCGGCTTCCGCATTCACAGCATCCGTGCAAGCAGTACTCACAGCAATACTGGTACTTCTCGGAATAGTAGTAGGAATAGTAAACATTACAGGAGAAGAAACGAAAGATTTTCTTTTCACCGCAACCGTACTAATTATTGCAACGGCTTTAGGTCTTAGCGATGTTGCTCTACGTTCAGTAGGTGCTATAGGCGGCGTAAGTATTGGAACACTATTAGTTGGCGTATTTGGAAAAATTTTAATCTTTACTGTACCTGCAGTTATCATTGTAGCTCTTAAGCACATCTGGTATCTTGCAAGTACACGTTAAGCACATGGAGGGAAGTGATGAGTAAACATATTCGCGGTCATTATTATAACACACTTCTCTCTTTTTTTATTATAGTGATTGGGCTTTTTGCTCTTCATTCTTATATCGATGTGGGAACTGTAGCGGGAAGCGCAACTACCATGTCATCATTTGTTTTTGTATCCGTATTAATGATGGGATGTATGATATTTCACGAAAAGGAGCGATTACAGCATGAATAATCGTGGTATTTCTCCTTTGATTGCAACTATCTTCCTCATTGCAGTAGCAGTGGCACTAGGATCTATAGTCATGAGCCTTGGTCAAGATTATGTAACGCAAGCAGGCGGACTTCCAGATTCAACCTGTAGTTCTCTTTCATATAGTGTAAAGACTGTCAAATATGATACCGGTGAGAATAGTATTGCAGTCACTGTAGATAATCAAGGCACGGCAATAGATGGATTCTTACTTAAATTCTTCAATAGAGATTACACGCAAGGATACACACAGAGAGTTTCTCAGCAACTAGCGCCTTTTGATATAGCGATTGTAAAGACCGTGGTTGATCAGGCTCAAATAGATAGCGTCTATGAAGTAACCCTTATTCCGCTTGAACTTGCTGGTGGCGATTTAGTTACGTGTCAAGAAGCGTCTATATCCTTTACAGAAACTAATTCACGCTTTATTGTGGATTGATCATTTTTTCTTTTAACCTTGAGTAAACTTTATAATCCTCTCTTCTTGCATTCTACTTATGGAAATCACTCTTGATCTCAAAAAAAGTTTAGAGGAAAATGCTTCCATATACTTTGATAAAGGTAAAAAATCTAAGCGAAAAGTTATTGGCGCAATGGATACGGTAGCTGATGCTAAAAAACGCCTTGTTAAACTTGAGAAAAAGAAACCTGAGAAGAAAGAAATTGTAGCAAAAAGAAAGCAACAGTGGTTTGAGAAGTTTCGCTGGTTCTACACATCAACAGGATTTTTAGTTGTAGGTGGTAGAGATGCAACATCTAATGAAATTGTAATTAAAAAACACGTAGATAAAGACGATCTTATATTTCACACAGATATGGCTGGAAGTCCATTCTTTGTACTAAAAACTGAAGGCAAAGAAATAGATGCAGAAACTTTTTCAGAAGTTGCAGATGCAACCGCTACCTTTTCAAAAGCTTGGAAACTTGGAATCTCTTCACAAAAAGTGTTCTATGTAACAAAAGAACAAGTAACAAAAGAAGCAAACTCTGGTGAATATCTCACTAAAGGATCTTTTATGATTCGAGGGAAAACTACTTATATTACTAATTCTGTAAATGTATGTATAGGGCTAAAGGATGGAGTGATTATGGGCGGACCTTGTGAATCTGTTCGTGCTTATGATCCAGATGCTATTGAGCTTAAGCAAGGCGACAATAAGGTAAGTGATGCCGCAAAGAAAATTGCCAAAAAGCTTGATGCAGATTTGGATGAAGTCATTCGTGCTATGCCTAGCGGGGGTTTTAGATGAGACAATCAGATTCACGTAAAGGACAGAATGGTAAAGTACTAATAATTGCAGGTTCAGAACAATACGTTGGAGCTGCATACTTAACAGCTGTAGCAGCACTTCGTACTGGCGTTGATTTAGTTCATCTTGCCTGCGCAGAAAAAGCTGCCTTCATAGTAAATGGCATGGCGCCTTCAATTATCACACATAAATTACCTGGTAGTTCGCTTTCTAAAAAACACATTCCTGCCCTACTTGAAATATGTAAAAAAGTAGATGTTGTTGTAATTGGTCCAGGTCTTGGGGAATCCACATCAATCTTTGGCGCAGTTAAAGAATTTTTGAAGAAAAACACACTTCCTGTCGTTATTGATGCAGATGCTATTAAAGCTATGAAGAGATCAATACCTCATAATTGTATAATTACTCCACACAGTAAAGAACTTGAATACATTGCTGGCTCGTATGAAGACGTAGGTGAGACGATAATTAATATTGCAAAAGAAGACAAAGTTATTCTCTTTAAAGGAAATCCTGATTTTATCACCGATGGTAAGCGAATTGAAGTAAACCAAACAGGTAATGCTTCTATGACAAAAGGCGGCACAGGAGACATTCTAGCAGGTCTTTGCGGAGGTCTTTGGGCTCTTGTTGATGACCCATTTGTGGCTGCGCGACTTGCTGCTGCAGTGAATGGAATTTGTGGGGAATGGCTTTATAAAGAAAGTGGGTATGGCTATCTTAGTGAAGAGATACTTGGGGAAATACCTCATGCTCTTGAGGAAGTTGTAAAATGGAAAAAGAAGTAATTGTCCAAATAGGAAAAAGTGGCCTTAGTAACAATATAGCTTTAGATATCAAAAATTTTCTTAAAGAGAGAAAACCAGTAACGGTAAGATTCTTGAAATCATTTCATGGAAGTGTCGATCGAAAGGTTGCAGCAGAAGAGCTCAATGGCCTTGTCGGTAAAAAAGGTAAGCTCATTGGAAATACGGTGAAGTACGACTATAAATCTGCTAAGATTGAACAGACGGTGAGAATTACTCGCTACGCAGACAAAGAAGTGAGTGAAGAAAAGAAAGAAGCAGTAACCGAACCAGTAGAAGAAGAAAGTAAAGAAGAGTAATTACTTACACTTTTTACATGTACCTCGTACTTCAATATGAAAACTATTAATTTCTCCCGGTATTTTATCCTTTAGAAAATCAAGTGAATCTATATCAAAATGAATTACTTCTCCTGTTTCTTCGCAGATGTAATGACAGTGACTTTTTTTATTCTTAGAATATACTTGTTTTTTATTGCAACTGTATGCATATAGCTCAAGTTTCTCTTTTTTTTCTTTAAGAAACCTATAGATAGTTGCAAGGCTGATATTCTCCTTTTCAGTAATCTGATGAATTTCCTCTGCAGTGAAAAAGTGATTTTGATTCTTGATCACATCTTCAATGATCTCTTTTTGTCTAGTATTTCTTTTCTTCATCTTATTGAGAATGGGAATCATTAACATTTATAAACTTGACTATTCTGGATTGTGTAATGAACATGCTTTATCCACTAGTTGCTGTAATCCTAGTATCACTAATTTCTATAATTGCAGTTTTACCTATGCTCTTTAAACATAAAATTTCAAATAAAACATTACTATTCTTACTCAGTGCCTCTGTTGGCGTACTTCTAACAACTGTATTTGTTGATTTTTTACCTGAACTTTTCGAACATGATTATTCAATTAAAATTCCAATCTTTATCCTTGCTGGATTCTTGATCATGTTTATTTTAGAGAAGTTTGTGCACTCTCATCACAAGCATTCACATGATCATGACAACCATAATCATGGTGACTGTGATCACAGCCATGATGTTGAAGAACACGCACACGGCCACGCTTATCATTTGGCTGCAGTAAATCTTCTGGGTGATGGAATTCATAACTTCATGGATGGTCTTGTAATTGCTGGAAGCTTTGCAATCAACGTAGGGGTTGGTATAGCGGCAACTATCTCTATCATTATTCACGAAGTACCCCAAGAAATTGCAGATTTTGGTGTTCTGCTCTATTCAGGTATGTCAAAGAAGAAAGCTTTAATATTTAATTTATTGTCTGCATTAACAGCTATTATTGGTGCTATTGTTGGTGTCGTCTTATCTACGAGAATTGAAGGATTTACAGAATTTATGCTTGCATTTGCATCTGGAAGTTTTATTTACATTGCAGCATCCAATCTTGTTCCACAACTCCATAGACACTGCGGTTTAAGGGACACGCTAATGCATATCTTTGCTATAGTACTCGGAATTACAGTAATTGTTCTTCTGTCTGTGTATTGGCCAATTCACGGACATTAAATTTCTAATGTCATAACACTTGTTTTTGATTTGTCTATAACTGCTGTTTCTTTGAAGTTATATTTAATATAGAAGTTAATTGAAGGATTGTCTTTGAAGACAAAGAGTTTTAACTTTTTGTGATTAGTTTCTTTTGCTTTATTAATTACATAGTTGAGTATTTGTTTACCGTATCCTTTCCTTTGATGTTTTTTTGTGATATGAATGTCATTGATCATGTAGGAAGTCCTATCGTCCCTCTCTTCATTGAACGATACATAACCAATGAATTGATCGCCCTGGAAGAATAGTTCACTATATCCTGTTTCTATGACTTCAAGGAACTTCTTTTTACTTACCTCATCAGACCACCCTCCAAAGTTTTCAATGAAGTGCTGTTCCATATTTTCTTTGGTGGGCTTTTGAATATAGGATTCATAATCTCCTTCCTTGTATGATCTTGATATAAGCTCCACGTAGCTACTATCTCCTTAATGTATAAGAAGATATTGATTTATACACACAATACTTAAAAGTAAAATATACTAAGGTCTGAATATATTTTCATTTCGTAAAAAAAAAGAAAAGATTTCTCAAGAAGATAGGATTCGATTGCGTAAACTTTTGCAGCGGCGCCATATACGCGAAGGATATTTCAGTCAACATGCTCAAGATAAGTGGATTGTGGAAGATATTTATGATAAAGCAAGGGAGGGTTATTTTGTAGAGCTTGCAGGCGGTAATGGCGTATTAATTTCTAATACCTATATTCTTGAAACAGAGTATAAATGGAAAGGGATTTGTATTGAAGCTAATTCAACGCTTTTTGAAGATTTGGTAAGGAAAAGGACTTGCATATGCGATCCTTCCTGCGTTGATGGCATTGTACAAGATGTAAAATTCACTCATACGGGTATGCATTCTCCTGATATGCTTATGTGTGGAATTGTTGACAAAGATACTGCAAATACGAAATCTGATGAGTTCGAAATAAAACGAACTGTAACTCTGTAATCACTTTTTGAAAAGTATAATGCGCCTTCTGTGATTCATTACTTTAGCTTAGATGTAGAGGGTGCAGAAACACGTATTTTGAGGATTTTTCCATTTGATAAATATACATTTCTTGCAATGAATATAGAACGTCCTGATGAAGAGTTACTTATTCTTTTTAAAAAAAATGGATATATCAGCGTAGGTTCAAATCCGTGTGACACGTTATTTATTCATGAACCGTTTAATGAGCTCAATACACTATCTAATTCTTCAGATAACTAAGTATTCCTTTTTTGTATTTTAGGTTGTGAGAAAGATATACAACTACAAACTTACTTTCTAAGAAATTAATAGGGTGCAGAGCATCTACGGATCCCGACACGTAATCTTCAATTTTTCTCATAACTGTTTTTGGTCTTCTCACTGAAGAGAGCTGCGTGTCATACCCTGCAGCAATAAATGCTTCATTAACCAACTCTGTACAGAAAAATGCTTGAATTCCTTTTCTAAATTCAAAATCATATGGTTTTCCATATTGGGATGTTGCAAATGCAACTGCTCTTTTTATGATTGATTTTTTATCTTTTGTATTCTTTGGAAGTCTGAGGATAGCTAGTGTATCATAGTCCTGAAATACTTTAAACAGACTAATGTATTGAACACCATCAGCAATAGAATGAATGAACTTTCTATGTCCTACGTAAAATGCAGAGTGGGTAACTGGTTCAGTGACTAACAAATGAAAAACAGTTCTTAAGTTACCAACCAGAATAATATCTCCTTTCTTTAGCTTCAATGTTGCCCTGAGAAGATCTGCATGCGTTAACTGGTTTTTTCTTGGATGGATAATGATTCCTGTGAAGAAAAAGAAAAGGTTATCTATGAACCTTTTATGGAATGGATAGCCTTTTGGAAAATTTGTAATGAAGTGATATCTTTTAAAGATGTTATTCATACTGATCATTTACATTTCTTCTATATAAATGTGGGGTATCTTCTTGTTATCAATTTATTTATATACTTGAAATCTTAGGATGTATTATGAAGCATATTGGTTGGTGTTTAGAAAAAATACAAATTGTAATGGGTTATATTCCAAAAGCAGTTGAATCTCAAGATGATAAAGATAAAGCAACTAAAATACTTGACGATGTTCAAGAATATGCTGATACGTTGAGTGAGCTCATAATACATCCTAAATTCAAAAATAGTTTACGTACATTAGAAAATTCTTCCATTCCTGAAATTAAATTGCAGGGACGTGAAATTGAGAATTTGTTTAAGGATCTTGAACACATGTTGTATGTTACTGATCTATATATTAAATCTCTAAGAGAAATTATTTCAGGTAATCCAGCGCAGTGGAGTAGAAAAGCAGATCAGCTAGTTCTCATGATTGACCAAAAATTCGGGGGAGAAATGGGTGAATTGCGAAGAGAATTTCAAGTTGCAGTTCATGCAGAAGAGGAATTAAAAAATCTAATCCCTTCTGAAAAACATCTTGAAAAGTTTCTTAAGTTCTGATCACCTTTTTTAAATTTAAAAGTACTTACCTTCTAAATTTTTTACCAGGTCTACCGCTTTGATTTCCTTTCGGTTTACCTTTACCTTTTGGTCTTCTAGAATTATTCTGTTTCTTAGGGGGAGGCTTTGCAGCATCTCCTACAGCGTTTTTTGCAAAGTCAGAATGAAATGGGTGGTTTTCAACATCAATTTTTTGACGTGTTAGTTTTTCAATATCGCGTAGATAGTTTCTTTCTTCAGCTGCACAAAATGAGTAAGCAGTACCATGAGTTCCAGCTCTTGCCGTTCTACCAATTCTATGTACATAACTATCAGGTTCATTTGGAAGCTCGTAATTAATTACGTGAGAAATATTATCGATGTCAATACCACGTGCTGCAATATCTGTAGCTACAAGTACTTTTGTTGCACCACTTTTAAAATCTGCAATTGCTTTCGTTCTTGCATTTTGTGATTTATTACCATGAATTGCATCAGCAGGGATGTTACTTCTGTCTAAGAATTTAGCAACTTTATTTGCTTTATGTTTTGTTCTTGTGAAGATCAGTATGCTTGTTAGATGCTTTTTCTCTAATAATGATAGGAGTAATTTATCCTTATCATCAGCATTTACAAAGAATATTTTCTGTTCAATTTTTTCTACTGTAGTTGCCTGCGGCGTTATTTCAACGTGAACTGGATTACTGAGTAATTTTTTAGCAAGTCCATTCACTTCAGGTGACATCGTAGCTGAGAAAAAGAGTGATTGTTTTTTAGGAGGTAATTTAGCAAGTATTTTTCTAATATCGTGAATGAATCCCATATCAAGCATTCTATCAGCTTCATCAAGTACGAAAAATTCAACACGTCTTAGATCAATTCTTCTTTGATTCATTAAATCAAGTAATCTACCTGGCGTTGCAACAACAATGTCAACACCTTTGGAAAGAGCCATTTCTTGTTTGTTTTGACTAACTCCGCCAAAGATAACTGTGTGTTTAAATTTCATAAACTCGCCGTAGGTAGCAAAACTATCTCCTATTTGCGCTGCAAGTTCTCTCGTAGGCGCAAGTACAAGTGTTTTAATTACTCGTGGATATTTTTCAATCATATTGTGGAGAATTGGAAGTGTGAATGCTGCAGTTTTACCTGTACCAGTTTGTGCAATACCGATTAGGTCTTTACCTTGTAGTAAGCTAGGAATGGATTTTTCTTGGATGGGTGTTGGGTTAGTATATTTTTGTTTAGCAAGAGCCTTTTCTAATTCTTGCCCTAAATTAAGATCTTTAAATGTTGTAATTTTTGTCATAATAGCGTTGTGTTGCTTTTCACTTATAAAGCCATGTGTAAAAATTGTAATTATTTAGAATTTATTCTATTCATTCATTATCTTTTTTTGAATAATATGACTTTCCTCAATTATTCTTTTGAAAATATCTTCGACATATTCTTTTTCCAGATTATGTTTTTCACCCATTTTAGTTTTCTTATTAAGAATCTTTTCTTCCCTTTCTGGTTGATATCTCGAAATTTTATTTTCAATTTTATATTTAGCTACGTCTGGCATTAAAGCTAAGCGTTCAGCTAGTAGCACTATGATATCGTGATCAATTCTGTCTATTTGCTTTCTAATTTCATCTAATTGCATCATGCTAGCGTTATACTCTGTTCAGTTATAAATCCATGTATCTGTTCATTTTTTACTAAGTTTTATAATGAATGCCACTTTACTAGATGCATGAGAGGCCCATTACTATCTGAAGATCAACACAGGCATTTTTTGAGTATGCTATTGGATGAAATCGTACTTGAAGGAATTAAACCATCTAGTCCAACATTTCAAGTAATTGCACCGCTTGCAAGAGATAATCTAAGCATTGCAAGGAAAGTAGGGTATGTGGCATTATATGAAGAATTTAAACCATTATACAAACGCGCTGGGTTATAGAGTTCTTACATTAATTTCAATTCACTAAATAATGCATCTAGTTCTTCTTCTTCTGCAGGGCCTACAGCCGTGCACGTTCTTGTGCCTGGAGCGATAACTGTTCTTCCAGCGTCAGTAATGACTGCTGTAACGAGTCCTTCTTCTTTAGCAAGTTGATTATATTTGAGAAGTTCTTTTTCATCTGCCACCTTGAGTACAATTTTAGCCATACCAACATTACGCCATTCTTTAACAACATCCTTTTCGCTTCTCAGCGTTGCTTCAACTGCTGCATGCGATGCCTGAGCTGCCATTTTACCTTTAGGTAGCTTTAGATCAGCACGTACGATGATTGTTTGTTTCAGTGACATGTAACCTAGTGAATAGTTCAACTATAAAAAGTATCTGGCATATGTAGTGTGAAAGTAGTGTGAAAATTCTGCTACAGAATCTTGCAGTGAGAACATTTAAGTACAGTCTTTTATTATACAATAATTCATGGAACCATTTATTCAAGCACTCATTGTTGCCTTCAGAGAAGGACTCGAAGCGTTCATTGTAGTGCTCCTTCTGTTGAAATTCCTAGATTCGTCACATAATAAGCACCTTAAGAAAAATGTCTGGTACGGTGTTTCTGCAGGCGTAGTTGTATCAGTAATCTTTGGTGTATTACTCTTTTCTCTATCAACATACTTGGGAGGAGCTGATGCAATAGGTAAGCTATGGGAAAGTATTGCTAGCTTTATTGTGGTAGTTTTAATAACTACATTTATTGTTTGGATGATTAAGCACGGGGATAAAATAGATCATCATATTACGTCAAAAGCTATGCTTAATCTTTCTGCTAAAGGTATCTTCTTGCTGAGTTTTTTCATGCTCATAAGAGAAGGTGTTGAACTTGCGTTTTTCTCGTTTGCAGGAAAATACACCTTCCTTCCAATTGGTTTGGGAATAATCGCTTCACTTGCCCTTGTAGTACTTATTTATTACTCAATTGTTAAAGTAAATCTAAAAACAATTTTCACAGTAACTTTAGTATTTCTTATCTTCCAAGCAGGATTCTTAGCAGGATATAGTGTTCACGAAGGAATTTCAGCATCTAAGGATTTAGGAATTATTGAAGAAGACAATCTCATTCTTGTAAAAGCATTTGACTTGCGAGATACTGCGCTTTCACATGAAGATGGAATTATTGGAGTACCTCTATCGATAGTATTTGGATGGTATGCAAAACCCGAAATAATTCAATTCATTCTGCAATATGGTTATGTTTTAGCACTCTTCACCTACTGGAAACGTCAAAAACGAGCTTAATGGAAGTTTGAAGGGACAAAATCCTATTTTTAACCCATAGTCTTATAAATGCACATTGAAACCTTTAGATATTATATTAATGGACATATATACATGGTTCTCGTAAAAGCAAAAGGGCATGAATTTAACGCTATCTCGATTAGCAATTCATACAATAGAAGAGCACAACAGCTCAAAAACAACATTATTAGTTCTTTCAAGAAGATTGGACTTACAGAAGACGATGTTGAAATAAAGCTAGAAAATATGGCTATTAAGAAACTTCCAGCAAGTGCTTCTTGGTATTTTGACAATCACCACATGCATTACAGCTACAAGGCTGCAAATAAGTATGTTGACAATCTCTATATTGTAGCAAAAGTTCTAGAACTTGAAGTTGCTGCAATTCTCGACGGTACAAGAAGTCCCGAAGAATTTGTTAAAGCATTTACGGAAGAAGAAGGTGTTGAAAAAGAACGAAAGGAAGCAAGGGAGCTTCTCGGTCTAGACGAACACGAAATCGATGTAGATGTAATCAATAAAGCGTATAAAACTATGGCTAAAGGACTTCATCCTGATATGCCTGGTGGAGATATCGACAAATTTAAGGCACTTAATCGTGCGCACAAAGCTCTAAAAAGAGAGCTCGAGTAAAGAGGAAAAAAATTATGACTGATTTTAATGATATGGGGCTTACAGAGACAACTCTACAAGCTTTAAATAAAAAGGGGTTTAAAACTCCATCTCCTATCCAGGAAAAAGTAATACCAATTCTAATGCAAGGTAAGCATGACGTAATTGGACAAGCACAAACAGGTACTGGTAAAACAGCTTGCTTTGCTTTGCCAATCTTAGAAAGTTTAGAAAATACTAAGAAAGTACAAGCACTAATTCTAGCACCTACACGTGAACTTGCAGTTCAAGTAGCAACTGAAATCACCTCACTACGAGGGGAAAGAAGAGCTAAAGTATTGGCAATTTACGGTGGAGCTTCAATTCGAGATCAAATGGATGAACTAAAACGCGGTGTTGACATCGTAGTGGGAACTCCTGGAAGAGTAATCGATTTACTGAGCAGAAGAAAACTAGATATTAGTGAAATTACATACGCAGTTCTTGATGAAGCAGATGAAATGCTTAACATGGGATTCGTAGATGATATTGAGGAAATTCTAAAACAATCTCCTAAAGACAAAAGAATGCTTTTATTTTCAGCAACAATGCCTAAAGAAATTCTGCGTATTGCTAAGAAATTCATGAGAGAATATGAACTCATAGCTGTTGAAGGAAAGTCACTTGCAACAGATCTTATTGACCAAGTATACTTTAATATCATGGGCAAAGATAGATTCAATGCAGTAAAGAGACTTGTTTCAGCAACACCTGATTTTCACGGAATTATCTTCTGTAAAACTAGGGCTGAAGTAGACACTGTTTCTAGAAAGCTTGCAGATGAAGGAAATGCAGCTGCAGCAATTCACGGAGACATTCAACAATCTCAGCGTGAGAGCATTCTAAAACAATTCAAAGAAAAAAGAATTAATATCTTAGTTGCAACAGATGTTGCAGCACGTGGTATTGACGTAAACGATCTTAATGTAGTAATTAATTACTCCCTACCGCAAAGCCCAGAAACATATGTACATAGAATTGGACGAACTGGTAGAGCTGGAAATAAAGGTAAGGCGTATACATTCCTTATGCCTTCTGAGCGTGGAAGAATTAGGCAAGTTGAAAGAATCCTTGGTGATAAAATACCTAGAGGAGAACTTCCAACAGTTAAAGAAATTATTGCAGCAAAAACAAATCAAGTTGAGGAAACAATTCTTGGGATGCTCAATGGTAAGAAAAAGTCAGAATATATAGAACTTGCTCAAAAATTACTAGCTGATCATGATGCTGAAAAAGTAGTAAGCAGCGTAATTGGTTTCGCATTTTCAAAACAACTAGATAAGAAAAATTACGGTGATATTCAAACCATGACTGGTAATGAAAGATCAGACCGTTCAGGTGGACGCGATCGAAGATCACGAGACGCTCCTTCATGGAGAGGTGGAAGTGATCGTAGAGGTAGTTCATTTGGCGGCGGTAGAGATCGTCGTGGTGGATCATCTGGCGGTAGAGATTCTTCACGTGGCAGCTTTGGCAGTTCACGAGGATCATCTGGTGGTAGAGGTTCATCTGGTGGAAGCTACGGTGGTTCAAGAGATTCTTCACGTGGTGGCTATGGCGCTTCAAGAGGATCATCAGGTTCATCTCATCGAGGCAGCTTTGCAGCTTCACGAGGCTCATCCGATAGAAGAGATTCATCTCGAGGAGGCTTTTCTGGTGGTCGAGGCGGAGCACCTGCAAGAAACGATTTTTCATCATCAAGATCAACAGAACGAAGAGGCGGTTTTGAAAGCAGAATAAGAGAACGTTCTGATAAAAAACCAAGAGCTTCAAGCAGATCTGCAGATGATAGAGGTGCTACTGAATCACGTGGTGGCGATATGAGACGAAAGATGTTTGATAAACATAGCTCATCTAAACCTAGATCATCTGGAAGAAATTCAAGACCTGAAAATAGACGTTCTAGCGGACCTCAAAGAAGATAGGGTTTATTTTTTATTATAATTTTATAATAGTCAAGAATCTTTAATTGTTTTTTACTTTTTTAATTTATTATAATTTTCTTATAATTAGCATTATTTCGTTTTACTTCATAATGCACTTACTTTTGAGTAAGGATCAAGAATCTTTGATTGTTGTTTTATTTACTTTCTTTTTTTCTTCTAGAAATTTACCTTTGTCAAGTTCTTTAACACTAAGGTCATATAAGAATTCTAAATTTTTGAATCTTTCAACATCTTCAGGACAGATGAGTGTTAAAGCGTACCCCTCATTGTTTACTCTTCCCGTTCGTCCAATTCTATGTACATAAAATTCTTCTCTGGTAGGTGCATCGTAGTTAATGACGATATCTACATGTTCAATATGCAAACCTCTTGCAGCAACATCAGTGCACACTATAATCTTGAGTTTACCTTCTTTGAAAAGATTAAGATTTTTCAAACGCTCTTTTTGCTCCATATTTCCGTTAAGCGGTGCAGCTTTGAGTTTGTGTTCATCTAAAAACGCTGCAATATGTGTTGATTTTTGCTTTGTATTACAAAATACAAGGGCTCTTTTAAATGGTCTCTTTGAAAAGAATGAAACGAGTAGACTATTTTTTTCTAATTGTTCACAGTATACTTTTTCTTGCACAATTGATTTGGGAATGAGATCGCCAATTTGTAGCAATTCATAATCTACAACTTTTTTCTCAATGAAATTTCTTACTTTGTCAGTAATCGTTGCTGAAGAGAGAATTACTTGAGCATCTTTACTGATTCGTGTTTTAAGATAGGCACAATCATCGTAAAATCCATTATCAAACATTTGATCGGATTCATCAAATACGACATATCTCACATCACCAACTTTAATTGCTTTATCATTAATATGGAGGATAACTCTTCCAGGTGTTCCGACAATAATGTGATTTTTCTTGTTGAATGTTTTATAATCGTGAGCTGTATCTCTACCGCCAAAGAATACGCCAACATTGATATCTAAGATATCGCATATTTTTTTCAGTTCTTTACCTACTTGCACTGCAAGCTCTCTTGTTGGTACGAGAACAATCATTTGCGCAGCTAGTTTTGTATTAATCTTGCTTAGATGTCCTAAAAGATAAGCTAGTGTCTTTCCACTGCCCGTTCTTGAGGTGAATACAATGTTTTTACCGCGAAGTGCTAGAGGAACAATAATGTCCTGAACATCAAATGAAGAGGTAAATCCTGCTATCTCTAGCGTCTCCAAGATCTCTTTCTTTAGTCCGAGTTTGTTAAAATCACCCATTCTCTTTAAAAACCACCTGTCTGTTAAATAGCTATGCTTTTTTGCCCTCTGAAATAACGTAAACCTTAAATATTACATTTTGGAACTACAATTGGGGGTAAATCACATGAAAACTGAAGTTATTGAAAAATTAGCAGCACTTATTACAGCAGCATTTGGACTAGTTGCAGCTCTTGCTTGGAATGATGCTATTAAAGGAATCTTTGTAAGTATTTTTGGAGCAGCAGGATCTATTGGCGCAAGCATCACATATGCAGTAATAGTTACGATTATTGCAGTCTATGCAACGATTAAAATCGGCCAAGTATCTGAAAAAGCAAAATAGATTTTTTATTTTATTTTTTTATTCTGCTGATTATCAATCCAATAACGGCCCCAGTAATAAAACCAAAGAAAGAGTAGATAAGTATTAGTGAAATAATTCCTGACAATTGAGGATTCTCAAGTAATGAACTTAAATCCAAACCAAATACCTGGGCTAGTAGAAATAAAGCATAAATCATAATAAGATAAAGAAAGAACGTAGGTGAAATATTGTAGTCTCCAGTGGTGGGAAAGAGTAATACAGGTGCAAGAATAATTATAGTCAAGATAAATACAATTCCACTACCAATTATTCCATATCTAGACCAATGGGGTAGTGATTTCCAATCCATTATTTTTTTCATGATTCTAACCTATAACTGTCTTTTGCATTTCTGAATATTTAAGAGTATTTTCTTATAAAACCTTTTTCTATATCGATTCCAGCTATAAGGGTATTACCTGATTTTTTGCTAATTCCAAAGTTTGAATTAATGGATGTTCCATTAAATTGGTCTACCCATATTATTTCCCCGTTAGAATTAAACTTAGCAACAAAAAGCTTTCCCCATTCATTTGAACCATAAAGATATGCCCCATTCTCAAAAGAATTTATCCGATATCCGTAGTCTTTTCCATTTATATCAATTTGTTTTTGCCAAAGAAGATCACCTTCAAAATCAAATTTCATGGCAAAAGCATCAAATACATCTTTTCCTCTTGGATCGCCTTTTTCTAGGTTACCCCAGGTATCTCCAGTTACATAGACTCCATCGTTACTTACGCTTATATCCTTTGCCGTAATTCGATATTCTGAGTCAAAATGAATGTTCCATAGAGCATTACCATTAAAATCAATTTTTGCTAGGAATGATGAGTCACCTAGGGTTCCCGTTATATAAATTCCATCGCTAGAAGTTGTCATTGCATTTGCAGTTATGCCTTGGCCATGCTCGTGTAAGTGAACTAGCTCTTTTGTCCACACTTCTTGTCCATTATGATCATATTTCCTAATGAATGGAAGTACTAAACTACCTATTGGCGATAAGTGACCCATACCTAGGAAATATATGTCTCCATTGGATAAGGCAACATCTTTTGCGCGAACAAAGGTACTTAAATTACCTATTCTGTCTACCCATATTTCATTTCCGTCGTGATTAAATTTTCTTATAAAAATATCTTCATCTAATTCTGGTCCATCACCGATTATATAGGTTCCTGTGGAGTCGACTGCCATCTGGATGCCTCGATCATAATAGACTCTATTCTCAAACTCACGTACATTTACTGTAATTTCACCATAACTTTTGGTCCAGACTAAATATCCATCTGAATCATATTTTGAAATATATTGTTTATTACTTAGGCCTAGATTGCTAATAACATAGATATTTTCATCATATGTGTCTATATCTTTATTTTCAGTTATTGCTTTACTTCCCAAGTATTCAATTTCTTCATTTCTTCTCATCCATTCAGTTTGTCCAACCCCAAAAGTTACGGGGGATGGACCTTTCAAAGCCGCTTGTTCCTGTAATGTTCTTAATTCTTTTTCTGCTTCTAAATCTCTTTTTGATAGATTGACGCACCTTTCTTTTACTTCTTTTACTAATTTTTCATTTTTGTTTTTCGTCTCTAATAATTCAATTTTTTGCTCGACGGTCCAGCTACCTTCATTAAATGAAAATGAAAAGAAATCTTCATCATAAAAAATATTTTGACACCTAGCAATATCTACATTTTCTCCACGGTTTATTGCTTGTGATAGGTATTCTTGATAGCATACTGCATTACTAGATACCATACTCTCACATGTTTTGAGTCCATTTGCTATGCTATTATCTCTAATTTCTTTAATAGAAATGCTCATGTAGTATAGGTCATTCGAAAGTATACATATGGTCCTGACTGATTCTGATTCTACCTTCTTACATATTTCTGAATCTTTTAACGAAGTAGCCACAGTGCTAATACATAGATCTTGGATATAACTATGATCTAGTTTAGCGCATGATTCTTCTGACTGATAATGGTATGCAACATCAAAGTAGCATAGGTCCTTTATGCTTGTACGATACTCTTGAAAACTTGGATGCTTAAAACTCGTTATAAACGGTATATCAATCCTGGAATCACAATAATTATAGGCTCTTGCTAAAGGTACATTATTTTGTGCAAATCCATACGTTTTTTCATTTACACTCTCAGGATAACTGCTATGCCAACTTACGAAACCAAAAATAGATCCAACTAGCAATAATACTACGATGATAATTAAGATTGCGGGAATTTTGAAGGGTTTGGAAAGCAAGAAATTTGATGTTAGGGATTTTTGTATGTCGTTTTCACTAAAACCTTGCCTCAAGAGTTCTTGTTTTAGTTGTTGCTTGTTGTAACCTTTTGACTTTAAGTATTTAATCCAGTCTGTAATCGCAGATGCAGTTTTTTTTCTGACAGGCATAGAATAAAATGTGTAATAGTATATAAAAATGTAGTGATTATTTAATTTTATAGTCGCAGTATTTTATACCTTATTGTATTAGCATTAGTGATTAGTCGAGTTTTTGAAAAAGATGTAACCATTATCGCAGTATTTGCTACGATCAAGATTGGAAAAATGTCTGAAAAAGCAAAATAGATTTTTTATTTTATTTTTATTAGCATGTATCTATGATTAGAGAAGTTTTCCTATTCACATTTATTTTATTTAACTTTCTTCACCCAGTAGATTCCAGGGACGAGAAGATATGCTAGGTAACTTGGCAATGCTATGATTGAAAAGAAAAACTCTATGTAGCCTACTCCTTGTGGTATTGTCATTAGAGGCACAGTTATGATTGCATCGAGGATTACTGCTACTAAAAGCATGATGAGTCCTAGATGGAAGCCATTTACGTTATCTTCTTTTTTATAGTAGTAGCATGCGCCGAATAGAACTATTGGAATGAGCGAATGTAGTGGATTGTGTATTGAATAGATTGTAGATCTTTAATCACTGGTGCAAGTACCATTATGGACCATTCGATAAAGAATATTACCCGTAATAATCCTCCAGTTAAAATTGCTCTTAGTAGTTTCATAATTATTAACTCTTGAGGAGATATATAAAATTAGTTATTTTTCTCTGCTGCTTTTTGAATATCGGCAAGATCTTGGTCTATTGTTTTAGAAAGAGCTTTCTTTGCCATCCAAGTCGTGAGTATCCATAATATTTTTGCAGTAACGGTCACCGGTTCTGCATTAAACACCATTGCTAGTTTTGTACCTGTAGATGTTGGTTCAAGTTCAATTCTAGAAATATATATTG
>ENA-UOXV01002147-UOXV01002147.1-marine-metagenome-genome-assembly--contig:-NODE-2147-length-26103-cov-8.281365_pt1 | contig 26103 bp, 30 predicted proteins | sample MGYA00238165_ERZ766961 | MGnify/ENA primary metagenome ERZ766961 (study PRJEB28924, sample SAMN03173240) | marine metagenome | biome: Marine; feature: Water; material: Subsurface seawater | place: North... | reverse complement strand
GATTTTAAATCAAAAAGAGAACATATGGCATTGATCGTAGATGAGTATGGAGCCGTTCAAGGATTAATATCATTTGAAGATATTATTGAAGAAATTATCGGAGAAGTCTTTGACGAAACAGATGTTGAGAACTCTTATTTAGAAAAATTAGACTCTAATAATTATTTATTTAATGGTAATACGAGTATTCGAGAATTAAATCGTGTTTTAAAAATTGATTTACCGGATGAACACGTAACATTATCAGGATTAGTTTACAGTATAACTAATGATATTCCAAAAGTAGGGAAAGTTTTGAATTATCATGATATTAAAATTCAAATTATTTCAAAATCTGTAAATAAAATTTCTAAAATCAAAATAACTATTTAACTATTTTAATTGATATAGAATGAAGCCCATTGTCGATAAATTCTTGTAGTTTACCATATATTTTTCTGTGAACTTCTATTCTAGATATGTTTTTTTCAAAAAAAGAGACTATTATTTCAATATGTGTTAATTGATCTTTTAAATTTTTAACAGATTGATGTCCTCGATGAGAGTGACTAACATCGATGATTTCTTCAATATTAAACTCTGAAATAGATTGGAGTGAATTTTTAATTTCCTGCAGTAGCATTATTTATAAAATATTATATAAATTTACTGGCCATGAATCAAAAAGATAATACTCAAATATGCAATCACGTGGATTGCAATGATGAGGGTCTATATAAGGCACCAATAAATAAATATACTTTAAATAAATATCAATGGTTTTGTCTCGAACATGTTAAAGAATTTAATAAATCTTGGAACTTTCACAAAGAAATGGATATTGATGAAATCGAAGTCGAACTTAAAAAAGATTCTACTTGGAGAAGGCCGACTAGGCCATTCGGTTCTGGATCTAATTTCCATAATTTTGATTTTGATGATCATTTTAAGGACAGAACATCCAAAACAAATAAAAATTCGAATAAATTAATTTGGAGTCTTGAGCAAATGAATCTTACAATAAAAGCTACAATTGATGAAATTAAGCAAAATTATAAAAAATTTGCAAAACGCTATCATCCTGACGCCAAAAGTGATATTAAAAATAGTGATGAAAAATTTAGAGATTTAGTTGAAGCTTACACTTACTTGATGGATTATCATAAAAAATAATATGACAAATAAATTAAATAAAGTAACTAATATTGATAAATCAGATGAAGTTAAAGCAAGTGAACTTTTTAATATAGATACAGATTTAATTGTATCAAAATTTATTGAGCGTTCTAGCTATGTACCAGAAATAGATGATAGCTATGTATTTGATCAACAAACAACCATAGCAATACTTTTAGGATTAAAATTCAACAAAAGAGTATTTATTCAAGGCCTTCATGGAACAGGTAAGTCGACCCATATAGAACAAGTATGTGCAAGATTAAACTGGCCTTGTGTTAGAATAAATCTTGATAGTCACATTTCAAGAATTGATCTTATAGGAAAAGACTCAATAGTTTTAAAAGAAGGAAAGCAAGTCACTGAATTTCAGGAAGGCATACTACCCTGGGCTTTCCAAAATAATGTAGCATTAGTTTTTGATGAATATGATGCTGGTAGACCCGATGTTATGTTTGTAATTCAAAGGATACTTGAAACTGAAGGAAAGCTTACATTATTAGACCAAAATAAAGTTTTAAAACCCCACCCCTACTTTAGGATTTTTGCCACCGCTAACACAGTAGGATTAGGAGATACTAGCGGCATATATCATGGTACAAATCAAATTAACCAAGGACAGATGGACAGGTGGAGTATTATTTCTAAGCTAAATTATCTTTCAGAAGAAACAGAAATAGAAATTGTGTCTAAAAAAATTAAAGCAAACGATGATGAAAAAAAATATATCAAATCGATGGTAAAATTGGCCAACTTAACAAGAAAAGGTTTTCAACTTAAAGATATATCCACATTAATGAGTCCTAGAACTGTAATTATGTTAGCAGAAAACTATAAAATTATTAAAGATATGAAAATTGCGTTTGAATTAACCTTTTTAAATAAGTGCGATGAGTCTGAGATAGATATATATAAAGAATATTTTCAAAGATCATTTGGCTTTGACATTTAATTGTCTGACAACACAAAATTAAGCAAAAATCCATCTCTAGCACTTAATAGCTTCAATAAAGTTATTACAGAAAATGAAAAACTTAAATTAAATATTAATTCTAATATAGTTTTAGAAAAAGAAGAGACATTAAACATCCCTAATCTTTCTAGTCAATTTGAATACATTGATATGAGAGGTTCCTCAGACTCATTTGCCTTAAAAATCAAATATCATAATGAGTCGCTTTTTAATGCATTAAGCAGTGTAGTTATTGATCAACGGGAATTACTTATGACGATAGAAAGACTAAGGTATGAATATCTAGGTATATTAGATTTTGAGGGTATTCGAATCAACATACTTAAAAAATGGTTTAAACAAAGGGAAATTATCCAAAAAAAAAAAGATCCTACTAAATCAGATCTGTTTTATTCTACACTACTAAATTATTTTATTCTAAGTTCTAATAATGAAAAATATGAAATTGAAAAAAATGTTATAGGCATATTAGTTGTAAAGTCAGATCAAAAAAAATTTAAAGATCTCTTAAATAATCTTAATAGCTGTGTAAATTTTCAAGATGAATTTATCAAAGAAGTAATTAAACTTCTAAGAATTGTATTTCCAATCAGCAATGAAGAAGAAAATAAAAATGATAATAAAGATGAAGGGCCTGACGAAGAAGATGTTAAAGATAATAATAATGAAGATGAGGGCAAAAATGAGCCATCCCCTCAAGAAAATGATGTTGAGCAATCCATAGACGCTTCTGCTTCTGAAAATAATAATGAAAGTGACTCTAATCAAGGAGAAGAAGTTCAGGCACAAATATCTTTAGAAGACGAAGAAATTCTAAAAGCTAAAGTAGAGAGTTATAGAAATCTGGGGCAAAATTATAAGTCTGCGAGCACAAAATTTGATGAAATCATAGAAGCTAATAAACTATGCGATCTAGAAGAACTACAAGCTTTAAGAAAACAATTAGATGATAAGTGTGAAATTTATCAAAAACAAATATCAAGATTGGCTAATAAACTTTTTCGATTACTTCAATCAAAACAAAATAGATCTTGGAATTTTGATTTAGAGTCTGGGCTCTTAGATACTTCAAAACTCACAAGAATTATTACAAACGGGAATAATTCGTTATCTTTCAAAAAGGAAAAAGAAATCAAATTTGAGGATACGGCAGTATCATTACTAATTGACAACTCGGGTTCTATGCGTGGCAAACCTATTATGATTGCTGCACTGACGACTGATATGATTGCAGCTACACTTGAGAAATGTAAAATTAAAGTAGAAATACTAGGTTTTACCACAAAAGCTTGGAAAGGTGGAAAAACTCGAGAAGAGTGGCTTAAAAATGGTAAAGATAAAAACCCAGGCAGATTAAATGACCTAAGACACATTATTTATAAATCAGCAGATGAAAATAGTAGAAAATCTAAAGTTAATCTAGGGCTGATGCTAAAAGAAGGACTATTAAAAGAAAATATTGATGGAGAAGCTCTTATATGGGCTTCAGGTAGATTAAATAAGAGACCTGAAAGTAGAAAAATTTTAATTGTAATTTCTGATGGTGCTCCAGTTGACGATTCAACATTATCCGTTAATGAAAGTAATTATTTAGAAAAACATTTAAAAAGTACAATTATTGCAATCCAAGATAAAACAAATATTGAATTACTTGCAATTGGAATTGGGCATGATGTGAAACAATATTACGATAAAGCGATTACTATTCATGACGTAGAGGAATTGGGTGGAGCTATATTTAATAAACTAGAAGATCTATTTAATTAAAATTAGATAATATATTTTTTTTAAATGATGTAAATTTTTGATCACGAATTGAACTTCTTATTTCACTAAAAAAGTTATTCATAAACCATATATTATAAATTGACAGAATTGTCATTCCAAGTATCTCATTACTTTTAAAAAGATGATGCAAATATGCTTTGGAGTAACTCTTACCTATACTTAGTCCTGCGCTTTCATCTAATGGTGAATCATCATTTTTAAAGCAAGAATTATTTAAATTTATTCCTTTATTTTTATTTTTTGAAAGCATCACACCATGTCTAGCTATTCTTGTTGGCGAAACACAATCAAAAGTATCAAAACCCTTTTCAACACCCTCTAAAATATCATCCAAACCCCCTATTCCCAGTACATGAACTGGTTTGGATGGGTCAATAAATGATGAGCAAAATTCAAAAACTTCATACATTTGATCTTTAGTTCCTCCTAAAGAACCTCCGATAGCCAATCCATCAAAATCCATAGAGCAAATTTCTTCACACGCCTGACGTCTTAAATCAGAGTAAACACCCCCCTGTACAATTCCATACAGTTGTTGTAAACCTGCAGAACCATTTTGAGCCGTGTAATTTTTACTATCTGTATTAAAATTTTGGATACATCTTTTTGCCCACCTGTGAGTCATATGCATTGATTTTTCAGTATAATTTTTATCCACATTATAGGGTGTACATTCGTCTAAAACAAAAATTAAATCTGCGCCAAGATCTCTTTGAATATCGATAGATTTTTCTGGTGTTAATAAAATTTTATCACCATTTAAATAATTTTTAAAAGATGCTCCTTCTTCGGTAATCTTTAAAAGAGATTTATTTCTTCCTGTTTGATTTTTACCCTTAATTTCTTCAGAAACAGAGCCATGGCCAAGTGAAAATATTTGATATCCCCCACTATCTGTCATCATTGGACCATTCCAATTAGTAAATTTTTGCAAACCTCCTGATTTAGCTATTATTTCAGCGCCCGGCTGAAGCATCAAATGATAAGTATTGGAGAGAATTATTTGTGTATTAACTTCAATTAAACTTGTAGGTAAAACGCCTTTAACAGTTGCTTTTGTTCCACAGAATATAAAAGCAGGGGTTTGCAATTCACCATGATCTGTTTTAAGGCTGCCTAGTCTTGCTTTTGAGCTGAGGTCTTGAGATATAACCTCAAAAAAATTACTCACCTTTTTTAATAAAATATTTTGCTAAATAAATGATTGGGGTATCAAATAAACTTAAAATTATTCTTAATAGATAGATACCTAATCCGTAAGAAATTAATAAATCAGATATCGGCACAGGATTAGAAGAAAGTAAATTAAATGCCAAAATACTAAATACTAAATTATCAATAAATTGAGATATAAATGTAGAAAAGTTATTTCTAAACCATAATGCAGTTGCAAATTTTGTTTTTAGAAAGTCAAAGATAAACACATCAATTTTTTGACTAAGAAAAAATGCCAGGATACTTCCAAATATAATTGGGAACTGAGGTAAAAATAACGTTTGTATTGCGTTATGCATATCTAAACTCCAAGACCATTCGGGATGAGCCTCTAGACTCACAGGAGCATATGAAATTGTAAAAAACATCATTATTGTTGAAAATAAATATGCTGAAATCCCAATATAAATACATTTAGTTGCACTTTCTTTTCCATAATATTCGCTAAGAATATCTGTGCATAAAAATATAGAAATAAACAATATGGTTCCTAATGCCATTGGTTCAGGAAAAAAGGGAAATTCGATAACCTTAAGCACTTGGATGTTAGCTAAAAAAATAGCCATAGCGACATAAACATAAATACCTGTTTTTCCGTAATACTTAAGTGCTAATAATATACAGACATAACAAAAAATTATTTGAACAAGCCAAATGGTTAAAACTGGTGTGTCGTTAAGAAATAGTGATATATTTTGAAAAAAATTTTCGAGCATTAATTAGCAAGTGTGCTAAAATTTTTTTCGATCATTTTTTTAATTTTCGAAGCTTTATCAGTTAATTTTCTTGTACTCATTTTGGCTAAAAAAGCATCTAGACCACCATGCTTATCTACAGTTCTTAAAGTAGAAGCAGCTACTCTTAATCTAAAATTTTTATTTAAGACTTCGCTTCTTAAGGTCACTTTATTTAGATTGACCATGAATCTTCTTTTAGTTTTAATATTTGAATGACTGACATTGTGGCCGGTCTGATGAATTTTACCTGTTAAATCGCAACTTCTAGACATGAGATGAGTTTATAATACACTTCAGTATTGAATACAATAACTTCATACTAAAATTTCAACATAAATTGGCAATATTTTGGTTTAAATTGACTCAAATACCACTTTTTTTTGTCTAAATCCTTTATATCATCCCTATGGATGCCATTCTCAATAAAAAGAGAGTCAAAGCCTTGCTTCATGGCACCAAGAATATCGTGATTAAAAGAGTCTCCAATCGCTATGACTTTTTTAGAAGATTTAATTTTAAACTTATTAATAATATTTGAATAAATTGGCTGAAAAGGCTTTCCGTACCTATGAACAGTTCCTCCCATATCCTCATAGAGTTGCGCTATAGTTCCACCACACATTTCCAAAGAACCCATATTGTCCACTTGAAAATCGGGATTAGTACATACCAATGGAATTTTTAGATCCATCATTATTTTTAAGTCCTCCGTAAAATCAAAAAGATTACTATTGGGCTTGATATCAGCAATTAAAACAAAATTTGCATTTTTAATACTTTTAACTGTTTTAAGTTTAAACATTTTAATTTTTTCAAGTGATAAAGACATTGGAAAGCACTTTTCACCATATTGATTAAAAATTTCATTTTGAAAGGAATCAAATGCAATTTGCCCACTCGTAATGGAGTGATCATAAAGGTTGTCGTCAATGCCAAGTTTCTTTAAATTAAGTTTTGTATATTTAGTTAATTTGGATGAATTTGAAATTAAAATAATTTTTTTTCTTTTTTGTTTTAACTTTATTAAACAATTTTTTGCATCTTCGAATACTTTTAAACCATTATGTAAAACTCCCCATTGATCAAATAGAAAATAATCATAATTATCAGCTATGGAACTAATTGAAGTAATTTTTTTCAAACCTGTAAACCGATTATCTCAGAAATATTTTTATAACCCATTTCTTGAATTGCTTGGGATAAATCTCTATTGAGCTCATTAATAAAATATGGACCATTAAAGATAAAACTAGAATAAAGCTGAACAAGAGAAGCTCCATAATGCATTTTCTGTATAACATCTTCTGCTGTGAATATACCTCCTACACCTATAATTTTAATTTTACCAGAAGTTAAAGTATAAAAGTCCCTAATTAATTCATTAGATTTTTTAGCAAGAGGTTTTCCACTAAGACCACCACTCAACTTAGAGTTTAAAACACTTTTATCGACTGTTGTATTAGTTAAAATTAAACCATCAATATCATTTGCTAAAGCTATGAGAGCAATATCTTTTTTATCTTGAGGGCTAATATCTGGTGAGATTTTAAATAAAATCGGAATTTTTGAATTATTTTGTTCTCTTAGTTTATAGATTTCCTTGACAATTCTATCGAAATTATTTCCTTTTAGATTGTCTCTCAAACCTGGAGTATTCGGCGAAGAAAGATTAACAGTTATATAATCTCCAAATCTATATAAATTTTCAAATAAAATTTTTAGATCATCAAGAATATCGATTGTATTTTTATTGTTACCAATATTAATTCCCAGCACCTTATCTTTATAATCATCTCTATTACTAAAATTTAAAATATTTTTTCTAAATTGGTCTGAGCCTTTATTATTGAAACCTAGTGAATTAACGATTGCATCATATTTTTTAAATCGATGTATTCTTGGTTTAGGGTTTCCCTTTTGAGGAAGTGGTGTAACTGTACCAGTTTCGACAAAACTAAAGCCTATTTTGAATAAAGCTGGGAACACTTCTGCATTCTTATCAAAACCAGCAGATAAACCGATTGGAGTTTTAAATCCTCTTCCCCAAATAATCTGCTCTAAACTTTCAGTATTTTGATTTTTAAATGTTGGATAAATGCCCATCTTAAGGGATTTTATGGATAAGTTATGAGCGAATTCTGGATCAATTTTAGATAAAACATAATGTCCTAACTTATACATTTAACTTTGATTTAATTAAATTAAGAGTTTTATCTTTAGTATAAATTTTAATGAAAGATCCTAATCGAGGACCATTATCTTGACCAAAAACTACCGCATAGATGAGTTTAAAAAAATCTTTGATATTCTCCTTATAGGCAGATTCTTTTCCAACAGTAAAGATTGCTGTCTGAAATTCATCAGCAGTTGAATTAGAGTCGAGAGTTTGAATTTTATCATACACATGGTTTAAAACTTCCAACTCTTCTTTACTTGGTTTTTTAAATTTTAAATTAGGTTTTATAAAATCATTGAAATAATTAATGCCTTTAGAAATTAAGTTAGTGAGAATAACCAGCTCCGAATTTGAGAAGTCACTTTGATAATTTTTAAGTAGCCCTAAAATGACATTTGAGTCATCAGTTTTACATACTGAAATAACATTTAAGATTAAACTAAAATTAACTTTAGTGTTAAATTGAATCTTTTCTTCTTTATGAATATGCCAAGCTGGATTATCAGCGTTACTATTATCCTCAGAGTACTTTAATAGATGATTTAGGTAATCATCAGTATTTTTAGGAATAATATCAAAATATAATTTTTTTGCAGTTGTAGGTCTTTGGAGCATAAACAGAGATAAACTTTCTTGATTTGAATATTTTAACCAATCATCTATGCTAATTCCATTTCCAATAGACTTACTTATTTTTTGACCTTTATCATCCAAAAACAATTCATAAATTAAATTTACTGGTGGTTGAGATCCAAGTATTCTACATATCTTAGAAGATAAGCTGTAGCTATCAGTTAAATCTTTTCCACACATTTCATAGTCAACACCAAAAGCAACCCATCTCATTGCCCAATCTACTTTCCATTGCAATTTACAATGACCATCTAGTACTGAAGTTTCTATATTTTTATTATCGCGTCTGTGAATAACTGAGAAATTATCAAGATTAATTTCTTCAATATTTACTTGAAGAATCTGGCCTGTATTTTTATCGATTGGAAAAAATGGACTATAAGTTTTTCTTCTGTCTTCTCCTAATGTCGGTAAGACGGTGTTTTTAATTTCTTGATAATTAGTTAAGATTTTTTTAATTGTTTCGTTAAATAATCCAGATTTATAGGCTGTTGTTGAGCTTTGAAAATCAAAAGGTAATTGAAATTTATTTAAAAAATCTTGTAGCATATTATTATTATGTTCACCGAAACTAGCAAATTTTTTAAATGGATCGGGGACACTGGATAAGGGGTAATCAATAAAATTTTCTATAATTTCTTTATTAGGAATATTATCTGGGATTTTTCTAAGTCCATCCATATCATCAGAAAAAGCAATTAGTTTAGTTTTTTTACCAGTCAGTTTTTCAAAACAAAATCTAACCATATTTGTCCTTGATACTTCCCCAAATGTACCTATATGAGGTAATCCAGATGGACCATATCCTGTCTCAAATACGATAGTCTCTTTAGAATCTCTTTGTTTACTTTTGAGGATCTTTTTTGCTTCTTGAAAAGGCCAAGATTTAAAAGACTCATAATCCATCAAAACTTTGGTCCTAAAATTAATTTCATACCATCTAATTCTTCCGAAAAATTTAATCTACAAGTAAGTCTTGAGTTCTTTTTAACTTCATAGGCTTGATCAAGCATGGCTTCCTCATCGTCATCTGCTTTTTCAAATTTATCGGTCCATTCTTCATTTAAATAACAGTGACACGTAGCACAAGCACAGCATCCGCCGCATATTGCCTCTAAATCCAAACCAGCATCTCTAATAATTTCCATTATAGTGAATCCTGGGGTTGCTTCCAGAATATGCTCCTTGCCATCGTGATCAGTTACTAAAATATTATATGTCATAAAGCGTTTTCATTAAGGATATAAATCAATTGCGACTATATCTCTGTTTTAACATTTTAAAATACAAAATACTTTTCCTTTATGGAATTAGCAAGAGATAAGCATGTGCTTTATTGGCTGACAAGCTTAGTCGTACTAGTTTTAATTATGATTATAGTCGGAGGACTTACTAGACTCACTGAATCAGGTTTGTCGATGGTAAATTGGGATCCATTGATGGGAATAATTCCACCAATGAGTAAATTGGCTTGGATCGATCTATTTAATGAATACAAACTTTATCCTGAGTTTATTATTAAAAATTCTAGTATGACCTTGAGTGAATTTAAATATATTTTTTGGTGGGAATATGGCCACAGAGTGCTTGGAAGAGTTATAGGTATTGCGTTTATTTTACCACTTATTTATTTTGGATTTAAAAAATACTTTAATAAAAAAGAATTTTTAATTTACGGTTTTCTACTTTTATTAGGGCTTATGCAGGGGTTAATTGGATGGTGGATGGTTAAAAGTGGTCTTGTAGACAATCCGTATGTTGATCATATAAGATTGGCTACACATTTATTCATGGCACAAACAATTCTAATGATATTATCATATTTAGTCTTAAAAAAAATATATCCATCAAAATATGAATTTAGAAACCAAGGTCATAGTTTCAAATATCAATTTCTTATTTTTTTTATTTTAACCTCAGTGACTGTAATTTATGGTGCCTTCATGGCAGGCATGGATGCAGGAAAATCATTTAACACATGGCCTTTAATGGGAGATAACTTTATTCCAAATAGCTTAATTGGAGATAGTGGTTTACATGAATTGTATACAAACTCAGTTTTTATTCATTTTTTTCATAGAATACTTGCTTATCTAACCTGTATTTTTGGAGTTTATATATTTATTACATCCTTTCGTTACATTCTCTCAAATTTTCAAAAAAAACACCTAATTATTATTGAGATAATAATTTTCATACAAATTTTATTAGGTATATTAACAATAATTTATGAAGTGCCTATATTGCTTGGCGCTCTGCATCAATTAAGTGGCTCATTATTACTTATGTTTACCGCTACTTACACCTTTAGTCTTTTTGAAAAGTAATCTATAAAACTTGTATGGAGTATAATTTTATATGGGTAAAATAATTATTGTTGGCGCCAATGGATCTATTGGACAAGCTAGTGCGAAGATTCTTGCATCACAAAATAGGGAAATTGAAATCTTATCAAGAAATAAAGAAGAATTAGAAGTTAACGCGTCAGAATTAAAGTGTGGCTATCAAGTAATTGATATCACGAACTATGAACATGTAGATAAGTATTTAGATCAGATTGATTTTAATATTGATGGGATAATATTTGCTACAGGTTCTATAATTTTAAAACCATTTGAAAAAACATCAGTCGATGATTTTGAGTCTACATATAAACAAAACTTCTTGAACCCAATATATTTTACTCAAAAAGCAATTCCAAAAATGTCAGATTTATCCTCAGTTGTATATTTTTCAACAGTAGCTGCAAAGTCAGGCTATAAACTTCACACTGCTATAGCATCTGCGAAAAGTGCTCTTAATGGCGCGATGATCTCTTTATCGGCTGAATATGCACCGAAAATCCGTTTTAATTGTATTTCGCCAAGTCTAACAAAATCAAAAATGTCTTCATTCCTTACAGACAGTAAGCCAATGAGTGAGGGTATTGCTAAATTACATCCAATGGGAAGGCTTGGAGAAGGTAGTGACTCAGGTTCTTTAGCTGCTTATCTTATGTCTCCAGAAGCAAGTTGGATTACAGGTCAGAATTTTAGTGTTGATGGCGGAAGATCAAATATTAATACTAAATAAACAAGTACTTTATAAAACTTAATGGATGCACTAATTATTTTAGGTAATCAGCTTTTTCAAGATCGCCACCTTAATAAGTATAAAAATAATCATTTTATTTACATGGCTGAGGATAAAAGCCTCTGTACTTATGTGAAACACCATAAGCAAAAAATTTATTATTTTTTAGCTTCAATGAGGGAATTCAGAGATAATCTAATAAAGAAGAAATTTAAAATAAGTTATTCAGAGATAGAAAATTCAATTCAAAGTAAAAACTATTTTGATAACCTGACTTCATTTATAAAAAAAAATAATATAAAAAAAATAAGAATTTTTGAAATTGAAGATAAGTTATTTGAAAATAAATTCATAAAATTTGTAGAAAAAAATTCGATAAGTTATGAATTCTTACCATCTCCTATGTTTGTTACTGGAAGAGCAGAGTTTATAAATTTATATAAAGATAAGAAACCTTTAATGGCTAATTTTTATCAATATCAAAGAAAAAAATTAGATCTACTGATGCTAGATGATAAGCCATTAGGAGGACAGTGGAGTTTCGACAAGGAAAATAGAAAAAGAGTTCCTAAAGATTATGAGTTTCCAAGATTAAATCTTTATACTTCTAAATACTATGAAGATTTATCTAAATCTATAAATAAGCATTTTAAAAGTCATTTTGGAACTTTGAATAGAGAATCCATTTTTCCATTTAATAGAAAGGACTCTTTGAATAGCTTGAAACTATTTTTAAAAGAAAAAATAAATAATTTTGGTGACTATGAAGACTTTATTTCAACTACTCAAAGCCCCATTAATCACAGCCTATTGAGCGGACCTCTTAATATGGGCATTATAGATCCGATTGATATTATCGATGCAGTAAAAGACATTAAACCAGATAACATCAGTCTTAATAATCTTGAAGGTTTCATAAGGCAAATTATAGGATGGAGAGAGTTTATAAGAGGTATCAATCAGAAACATTATAATGACATGTTAGAAAGAAATTTTTTTAATAATACAAAATCTCTCACAAATCACTGGTATGAAGGCACAACATCTTTACCTATCTTAAATGACCTAATTCACAATCTTGATAAGACAGGGTACGCCCATCATATTCCAAGACTAATGATAGCTTCTAATATTATGAATCTCTCAGGAATACGACCAATAGAGGTTTATAATTGGTTCATGACAACTTTTATAGATTCTTCAGACTGGGTTATGGTACCCAACGTTTTTGGAATGGGTTTATATAGTGATGGTGGTATATTTTCTACAAAACCATATATATGTGGCTCAAATTATCTTCTTAAAATGAGCGACTATAAAAAAGGTCCTTGGACAGAAACTTTAGACGGTCTTTATTGGAATTTTATAAAAAAAAATGAGAATTTTTTTAAAAAAAACCCTAGACTATCTGTGATGACAATGGCTTTAAATAAAATGTCAACTGCTAAATTAAACACTCATGTGAAGAATGCTGAGAAATTTATAAATGAATTCACAAAATAAAATTATTTTAATTACCGGAGCTACAAGTGGAATAGGATTATCTTTAACAGAAATATATTTAAAAGACGGTTGGACAGTAATAGGAATTGGTAGAAAAATTACATTACTCAAAAGTCTTCGAGATTTATATTTAGAAAAACTAATAATTGTTCAATGTGATTTATCTAAAAAGGAAAATATAGGAGAAACTTTTAAAAATATTTTAGAAAAATATCCTAGCCTAAATTCGTTTATATTTAATGCAGGGATTTATAAAACAGATGATTTTGATACTTTCACTGAAGAGAGTATTGAGGAAACATTTAACATTAATCTCTTATCAGTTTATAGAAGTTTACTAGAGATAAGAAATCGTCTCAAAGAGCCTAATCAAAGCCTTATAGCCATTGTCTCTTCTGTTGCAGGATATAGAGGATTACCAAAATCGATTAGCTATGGACCTACAAAAGCAGCTCTCATTAATCTTGCAGAAGCATTGAAAGTTGATACTGCAAAATATCAAGTAGATGTAAAGTTAATATGTCCAGGATTTGTCGATACTCCTGCCACTAAAATTAATGATTTTGAAATGCCTTTTTTAATATCTAGTGAAAAAGCTGCTAAGATTATAAAAAAAAAGATTAATCAAAAAGGATTTGAAATAAGTTTTCCTTTTCCTTTTAGTTTTATTATGAAGTTTGTTAGAATAGTACCTTATTGGCTTTACTTTAAGAAAATATCGAAATTGGTAAATAAGTAACTATTATAAAAAAATGGTAAAAATTAAAAAAAATAATCCTAAAGTTGCCATAATAATGGGTAGTCAATCGGATTGGACTTTATTAAAAAAAACTGCTTTTGTGTTAAAATCATTAAAAATAGATTACTCTTACGATATCATTTCAGCTCACAGAACCCCACAAAGACTCTATGATTTTGCATCTAATGCTCACTTAAATAGCATTAAAGTCATTATTGCTGGCGCCGGAGGCGCCGCCCACTTACCTGGTATGGTCGCATCTTTAACGCATTTACCTGTGCTAGGTGTCCCTGTTGAAAGTAAAGCTCTTAAAGGTTTAGATAGTTTGCTTTCTATTGCTCAAATGCCGTTTGGTATTCCAGTAGCATCTTTGGCAATAGGAGAAAGTGGAGCTAAAAATTCCGCTCTTTTAGCCGCTTCAATTCTGTCTCTAAATGACAAAGCCCTTGAAAAAAGACTTATTTCATGGAGGAATAAGCAGACTAAACTGATAGCAAAAAAGCCAAAATAAAATTATGATTTTAGGTATATTAGGTGGCGGTCAACTTGGCATGCTGTTAGCGCAAGCAGCAAATAAAATTGGAATAGAAACTTTTGTATATACTGATAGTGATGACTCACCAGCTATAAATTACTCTCAGAAATCTTTAATACAATCATATGATGATTTAGAGACATTAGGTAGGTTTATAAAAGAATGTGATGTAATTACATTTGAATTCGAAAATATACCATTTGATACATTAAATTATATTTTAAAAGATAAGCCAGTCTTTCCTAGCCCTCATATAAATCAAATTATCCAAGATAGATTACTTGAAAAAAAATTTATTAATAACTTAAACATTAAGACTACTGATTTTATTGATTTGAATAAAGACACAAAAATTAGTGAAGAGATTTTCCCAGGTATGTTAAAAACAAGAAGAATGGGATACGACGGTAAGGGACAATCTGTAGTCAATTCAAAGGATGATTTAGTTAATATTGATATGAATATTCCATATATTTTAGAAAAAAAAATTAATTTACTTAAAGAATTTTCTATCATAATTACTAGATACCAAGACGGCAAAGTTTTTACTTATGAACCAATTGAAAATGTACACAAAGAGCAAATATTACATACTTCTAAAATTCCCGCTTCCATAACTAACGAAATGATGAACACAGCTCAGAAGCAATGCGAAATAATGGCAAATTCTTTAAATTATGTGGGTACAATGTGCGTTGAGTATTTCGTGGATCACAATGAGGTAATTTATGTTAATGAAATAGCCCCTAGAGTTCATAATTCCGGACATTTGACTATTGAATCGTATGATTGTAGTCAATTTGAGTCTCATATTCGGGCTGTTTGCGATCTTCCAAAAAAAGAGCCTCAAAAAATTAAAAATGCAAAAATGCTCAATATAATCGGTGAAGACATAAAGAAATATAGAAATAAATCCACAAAAGAGAATTATTTTTTCTATGACTATGAAAAAAAATCAGTAAAAAGTGGAAGAAAGATGGGTCATCTAACTAATATTACTTAATCTCATAACCTTCTTCTTCAGGCTCATCGTCCTTGAGTTGTGGAGGAAAGCCTCCGGCTCTAAAATTAATATTACAAGCATCTTCAAGTCTTTTAACAATCATTGTAGACCAAGCTTCAGGTCCATACTTCTCTTTTCCGTCATTAAAAACTTTAATTAGCAAAGGTGATATTTCGAGAGGTGCTTTGAAATTATTCGCAAGGTCATTAAAAATTCCGATGTCTTTTAACACTAACTCCATAGTAAAATTGACATCATAACTTCCATTTAAAATAACCTGTGTTTCAGTTTCATTTACGAATGAATTACCTGATGAAATTTTGATTGCCTCATAAGTTGTTTTCATGTCCATACCTGCTAGTTTACAAACTGTAAGCGCCTCACCTATGCTAACAAGATTTACAGACGCTAAGTAATTAGTCATTACTTTTAAAATAGAAGCTGAACCTAAGCGACCAGTATAAAGTATTCTTCTACCCATAAATTTTAATATTGGGAGAATAGACTGGAAAATTTGATAATCACCACCAGCAAAAATTGAAATATTTCCCGTATCCGCCCTATGACATCCACCTGAAACTGGGCAATCTAAAGTATATGCGTTTTTTTTTGTAATCAATTCGCCTAATCGGAGAACTTCTTTCTCATTAGTTGTACTCATTTCAATCCAAATTTTATTAGATGTAATACCATTTAGGATACCGTCCTGCGACTCAACAACTTGTGCGCATATAGATGGAGAGGGTAAGCAGGTGATAATACAATCAACGGATTCGGTTAGTTTTTTTGGATTAATGGCTTTGGAAGCGCCTAAATTTGTAAATTTGTTAACAATTAGATCGTCTATGTCAAAAACGGTTAAATCAATACCATTTCTAAGTAAACTTCCTGCGAGTTTACCGCCAACATTACCAAGCCCTATAAATCCTATTTTCATGGAATCTCCTAAGATATTTACTGTAAAATATAATTTAATAATTTTATTTTATAAATTAATTAATTTGTTCTATTTAAAGAAAATAAAAAAGTTAGTAAGATGAAAAAATGAATTGGAAATGCAAACATACATGGCCTAAAGCAATGAAAAACACCGCATGGTGTCTAATGGGATGTTCTATTGGTGATTTTGGTACGATTTTATTCTTTCAAATTAATAATATTGATTTTCCATTGTTAGGAATAATGGTCTTAGCTATCATTAATGGATTGATAACAAGTATAATATTGGAAACTATAGTACTTACAAAAGAATTAGGGATCAAAAGAGCATTTAATACAGCAATTGGAATGAGTCTTATATCAATGATTTCTATGGAAGCATCAATGAATATTGTTGACTATATAGCAACTGGTGGCGCTATATTAAATCTTTGGGTAGTTCCCATAATGTTGATATTTGGTTTTATAACTCCTCTTCCTTACAACTATTGGAGACTAAAAAAATATGGTATTTCGTGTCACTAAAAAATAATCATCAGAATTAATACAATAAATATAATTATAACAATTATTGGCCAATTAATTGGTGAAAAAAAATATTTTAATAAATTCAAAACTATTTATTCAATAACCAAAAAGTATTATAATGATTATAATGAATTAAGTAGTCTTGATTGCATCTAGTTTTGCTAACAAATTTAAAATTTTTAATTTTTTTATAAGTAATTTTTTTCTTATTAAAATTAAGAGAGTAATGTCCATTACCATTTATAGACAAAAATTTATCTAAGTTTCTTAATTTATTATTTGAAGAAAAAAATTCAATTAGATTTGAAACTCCATATTTAGAAGAATACACACCAGCACAACATTGAGAATTAAATTTTTTTTTACTTAAATGAGGTGCAGAGTCTGATCCAAAGAAAAATTTTTTATTTCCTGACAAAGCAGCTTTTTGTAATGATAGTTGATGTGACCTATTTTTAATTAAAGGCTTACAAAAAAGTTCTGGTTTTAATAAATCACCAAGAAAAGAGTTGGTATTTTCAAGTAAATGATGGACAGTAATGGTTGCTCCTATATTTTTATTTTCTTTTACATAATCAACAGCATCTTTGGTTGTAATGTGCTCAAGTGTGATTTTAATATTAGGAAAATTATTCTGTATCCAAACTAATTCCTTATTGAGAAAGATTTTTTCCCTTTCAAATGGATCATCAAAAGGTGCTATCGTTTCCCCATGTAGGCATAGAGGAATACTATTTTTTTCAAGTATCTCAAAATGCTTACTGAGTTTTCTTATATCTCCAACACTTGAAGTAGAGTTGGTTGTGGCATTTTTTGGATATAATTTTGCGGCAAAAAATAGATTATTTTGGTAAGAATTTTCAAGATCCTTAATTGACCAATCATCATTTAGATAAACTGTAAATAAAATATCCATTTGATTACTGCCTATCTCTTCTATTTGATTTCTATAATTTAAAAGTATTTTTGAATTTGTAATTGGATTTGAAAGATTAGGCATAATTAAAATTCTTTGGAAATGCTTTAAGTTTTCATTCAAAGAATGATTTAGTATAGGGCCTTCTCTCAGGTGAACGTGAAAGTCACTAGGTCTAAATATGCTAACCATTTAAGATTTTTTTCATTAACATTTCAACATTATCATATGAAATATCATTCATTAAGCATTTATCATATTTATTTAAATTTAAGATGTGAGATGTTAGTTCCCTATATGATTGTGCTGATCTTACTAAGTATGATTTTTTAGATAATTTGGGAAAATATATATTGTCATCTGTTGGACCAAAGAGACATATTGAAGGGGTATTGGCTATCGATGATAAGTGCATCATACCTGAGTCATTACCAATAAATATTGATGATTTTTTTAATAACGCAAAATCATCTAATAAATGATTAGAACCACATTTATTGATTATCCTAATATCATTATTATTGTTTAAAAGGTGAAATCGTTTTGAGTCTTCTTTTGATCCTAAAACAAATATTTTAGAAATTCCTAGTTTTAATAAAAACTCGCAACATTTATTAAAGTTAGTTAAAGGCCATTCTTTTGGCATCCAGTTTGCAAATGGTGCGATACAAGCATAATTTTTATCATTTATACTTTTTAACCTACTCTCTCGAATTTGTATTGAGTAGTCATAGTTTAAATTTGTATCAAATTGATCATGTATAAGATTGTAGATATTTTTATTTTTTAGCATTTTAAAAATATTTTTATTTTTTGAATTTAAGAAATAGCTAATTGGAGAAGAGCGAAAATCAATTATATAATCAAATTTTTGATTTCTTAATTTAAGATAAAGATTTATCCAATGGGAACTATATTTTTTTTTTACTAGTAATATTCTTGAAAATATATTTGAGTAATCATCATATAAGGGCATTGGTAATGAGCCTGACACAATGGTTACTTTGATATTAGGAAATTGTCTTATAAATTTATTTAATACTTGGATATTGATGATGGCGTCACCCAATCTATTAGATGATATAAATAGTAAATTCATAAATAATTAGTTATTAATAATACATATATCATGCTTACTCAAATACCTAAACCAATTATGATTTTAGTAAAGGGATCAGAGTCTCTAGAATTTTTACAAAACTTAGTGACAAATGATTTAAATAAGTGCGATAAAAAGCAACATAATTTTATACTAACTCCTCAGGGTAAAATAAAATACGAAATTTATATTACCAAAAATGGAACTAATGAATTCTTAGTGGAATGCTCCAATGACCAAAACAATATATTAGAGTATTTTTCTAAATATGCTGAACTTTCAGATGTAAATTTAAAAGTACAATCACTGCCAAAAAATTCAATTTATAATAAAGATTATTTATCTAACTCATTGAGTATAGGTATTGTAGATGCTAACTTTCAACAAACTGATAAATTTTATCCATCTGAAATTTCAAACAATGCAATTGATTATGAAAAAGGATGTTATGTCGGTCAAGAAGTTGTCTCAAGAATGAAACATAGACAATTAAATAAAAACTTAGTGAGAGTTTTTAAAAAAATTACACTAATAGATGACTTTTTAGAAAAAAGAATAGAAAATTTTGAAATATTAAGTGAGTATGAGGATTACTTAATAGTGAAATATAAAGCTGATATCGAAGAATTTTACTTGTATTATAATAAAGATTTCTACGAACTAATTAATCAAAATATTTAGAATAATAGCTTTCAATCATATCAATATTTATTCTTTGTTGTTTCATTGTATCTCTATCTCTTATAGTAACAGTATTATTCTCTAAGGTTTCAAAATCCACTGTAATACACAAAGGTGTTCCAACTTCGTCATGCCTACGATAACTTTTTCCAATATTTCCAGAATTTTCTAAAATAACTCTTCCGAGTCCAATTTTTTGTAAATCTTTTTTAATTTTTTTTGCCAAGTTTACTAACTCTTCATTGTTTCTTTTCAGAGGTATCACTGCAGCTTTAATTGGTGATAAATGTGGTTTGAGGGCTAAAACGATTCTAGAGTTTTGCACATCATTAAAGTAAGCCTCATTTAATAAAGCTAAGACTCCCCTATCAACTCCTGCCGATGGTTCTATTACAAAAGGAATTATCCATTTTTTTTCTTCAAGTTTATGAATTGCCAATTTAGTTGTAGATTTTTTATTTTCCATGACCTTTGCTGTAATATCAAATTCATCCTGATTTTTTGTATGAGAACCTAAATCAAAATCTGTTCTATTAGCTATGCCCTCTAACTCCTCATTACCATGGGGAAATTTATACATGATATCGATTGTTGCTTTTGAGTAATGTGAAAGATCTTTTTTTTCAACTGTATATAGTTCAATATTTGCTTTTTTTATTCCCTGGTCTATCCACCAATTATATCTTAAATCAACCCAGTGCTTATGCCATTTTTCATCAGTCCCTGGGTCTACAAAAAACTCTAATTCCATTTGCTCAAATTCTCTAACTCTAAAAATAAAATTTCTGGGCGTAATTTCATTTCTGAAAGCCTTTCCTATTTGAGCTATTCCAAAAGGAAGAGATTTATTTGTAGAATCAATTACATTTTTAAAATTAGTAAAGATTTGCTGTGCCGTCTCAGGTCTTAAATAAGCAAATGAAGTTCCATCATCAACAGGACCAATTGCAGTTTTAAACATTAAATTAAAAGGTCTAGGTTCGGTTAAATCAGTGGATTTACAATTTGGGCAAGTATTATTTTCTAACTGATCGGCCCTCCACCTAGCCTTACAAGATTTACAATCTACGAGAGGATCAGTAAATGTATCTTCGTGACCAGAATGCTTTAAAACTGCCGGAGCAGTGAGAATGGATGCATCTAAACCTTCAATATCATCCCTCTCGTATATCATTGATTTCCACCAAGACTGTTTAAGATTATTTTTTAATTCAACACCCATTGGACCATAATCGTAAAGTCCTTTAATACCTCCATAGATATCATTCGACTGGAAAATAAAACCTCTTCTTTTACAAAGAGAGACTAATTCATCCATTGTACTAGCTGTCATATTTTTTTTTAAAGCCCATATTTAGAAAATAACTGTTCTTCTCTTAATTTGTCAAATAATGTTGAAACATAATCTTGATGTATCCCTAAACCTAATTTTTGTTTAAGGGATTTAGCTTGCTTAATTTTTTTAATTTTAACTTTTTCACCAAATATTGATTTTAATGTTCGAGATTCACTGCCAATATCATCAATAAGACCTAAACTTTTAGCTTCTTTTGCAAGCCAAAAACTTCCAGAAAAGATTTCTTTTTCATTAGAGGATTTAATTTTTTTTCCCCTACTAGATTTTACCCAACTTATAAAATTGGCATGAATATTATTTTGGATCTTTTTTAACTTATTCAAGTCAGTTTTGTTAACAGGAGAAAATGGATCTAAAAAACTTTTATTTTGTCCTGCTGTAAAAATTCGCCTCTCAACTCCTATTTTCTTTATAAGACCAGTAAAGCCAAAACCACCAGAAATTACACCAATAGAGCCTATTATTGAATTATTATCAGCATAAATTTTATCAGCGGAACAAGCTAGCCAATATCCTCCTGAAGCGGCAACATCCTCGACAAAGGCATAAACTTTAATTTTTTTTTTCAATGCGATAGATTTAATTTTATTTCCTATTAAGGATGATTGGACGGGTGATCCACCAGGTGAATTGATATTTATAGAAATTGCATCGCATTTCATTTTTTCTAATTTAGTAAAAATAGAACTTAAGGCCTCATTATTTAGCTGTGCCCTTGCTCCTGAAGCAATTACGCCTTTTAAATCAATAGAAATTACAGTTTTACTACTTCTAAACATTTATATCATCCATTCTTTCATATACTCACTATATCCATCATTATTATTTCTATTATGTACAATTAAACTAGAAATAGTTTCTGATGAAAAATTATCAGATTTTTCAATTTCCATAATAATGTTTTTTGGATCACTGTCAGCATAAGATTTAATAGGTTGGATTTTAATATTAACATTATAATTTTTAAGAATACTCATTAGTAGGTCTTTATTATTGTATCGGTTTATCATAAAAGCTTTACCATTATTTTTGAGGTAATCTAACATATTTTTAAACCATTCATTGAGCTCTTCTAACGAAGTATATCTAGCATCGCGTAGTAATTTATTTTTGGACTGAAGAACAGAATTTTCTAAGAAAAAAGGTGGATTTGTGACAATAACATCAAAAAAATCTAGATAAGTCTTTTTTTTGTCTCTAATATTGATATTTTCAAATATTAAATTATTAAAATTATTATCGAATTTACTTTTATTAGCTAGAGTCAAAAAATCTATATTTTTATCCCATCCATATATATAAGAATATTTATTTCTATAAGCTAAAATAAGAGAAATCGATCCACAACCACAACCAATATCTAATATTCTATTAGCGTTTGGACTAATTTTAGAGGCTAATATTATGGGCTCAATGCCAGTTCTATAACCATTCTTGTATTGATAATAAATAATTTTATTCTTTAATAGGTAGTCTTTTGTATATAAATTTATTTTATCCAAAATGAATTTAAAAGTTATTAATAAAAATGAGGAATTACAAGAGTTTGTGAAGACAGTAAATTTAATTTCCTCTGAAATAACAGATAAATTAAGAGAAACTAACATTTTTATTGATGAATACCTCAATAGTCATCAAGAAATTATTCCTGAGATGGGAAATTATTTTTTTTCCTCAAGAGGAAAACAACTGAGGCCTTTACTCTGTTTATATTCATCAAAAATGATTAATGAGAATTATAATGAGATGAAATCAGATATCTATATGGCAGCTGCATTAGAGTTTATACACTCTGCTACTTTACTCCATGATGATGTTATTGATAAAGGACTTGAGAGAAGAGGTAAAAAAAGTGTTAATTCATTATGGGGGAATAAACATAGTATTCTGCTTGGAGATTATATGTTCTCAAAATCTTTTAAACTAATGACAAAATCAAATTCTCTGAAGGGAATGACGTCCTTAGCTGAAGTTAGTGCAAAGATAACAGAAGGAGAGTTTTTACAATTATCAAATGAAAAGAATATTGATTTATCAATACAAACATATTTAAATATTATAAGAGCTAAAACTGCGGAACTATTTTCGGCATCGTTTAAAATTCCAGCGATCTTGACAAATCAATCAGATGAAAAAGTAGAAGAACTTCATATTTTGGGTATGAATTTTGGAATTATATTTCAAATACTTGATGATTTATTAGACTACGATGTTTTAGGTAATACAGGAAAAGATATAGGACAAGACTTCTATGATGGAAAAATATCTATACCTATTATTTTGTTAATTGAAAAATCAAATACAGAAATTTATAAATTTTTAAAAAATTTATTTTCATTAGAGACGAGAACGTCAGAGCAACTTGAAGAAGTAATTAAACTTATAGAAAAATATGAAATCAATAAAGAAGTTAAATCTTTTTTAGATATATACGTAGATAAATCTGAAAAAATATTAAATAATTTTAAAAATCACGAGTCTGAGATGTTGAAAAAACTAATTAAAAGTTCAATGGACAGATGCTATTGATTATATTCAAATTTCTTAGAGGGAAATTTTTCGTTTCGAACTTCTGAAGAATATTTTTGTACAGAACTTTTAATAGTTTTTGAAAGATCAGCATATTTTTTAACAAATTTTGGGTAGTATTCAGAAAAAAAACCTAGCATATCTTCTGAGACTAAAATTTGTCCATCGCAATATTTTGAAGCACCAATTCCAATGGTGGGAATACTAACGCTATTAGTTACCTGTCTTGCAACATGACTTATTATACCTTCTAATAAAATAGATATTGCCCCAGCCTCTTCTAATAATTTAGCATCCTTTAGTATATTAATAAGATCATGCTTACCTCTTCCGTAAATCTTGTATTTATTACTTGAACTAAATTTTTGAGGTTGTAGTCCTAAATGAGCCATGACTGGTATACCAATTTTTTTGAGTTTTTTTATTACATTAACTAACTCTATATTTCCCTCAATTTTAACCCCATCACATTTAGTTAGCTTAATAATTCTTTTGACTCTTTTAATTACTGAAGTTTCATTAAAATTTTTAACATAAGGCAAATCAAAAAAAACTAATGATTTAGTGGATGCTTTTTTTACGGCCTTAGCATGAGCAATCATCATATCGTCAGTAACGTTTCTAGTATTATCCATACCATATAAGACCATTCCCATGCTATCGCCAACTAAAATGACATCAATAAGTCCATCAATAGTTTTAGTGAAATTAAAACTGTAAGACGTTAAGCAAGTAATTTTTTTTTTACTGTTTTTATTAAAAATTGATGTAATGTTTTTTTTCATGAAAAATAAGTTAATAAATAATATCAGGATTGTAAAAGACTTTCCAAAAAAAGGAATTGATTTTTACGATATATCGAGCCTTTTAGCAAACCCAGAGCTCTTTAATAAAGCTGTAAATCAAATGTCACATATAGTAAAACAAATGAAGCCCACAGCAATTGCAGCAATAGATTCACGGGGCTTTATATTTGCCTCAATAATAGCTTATAAATTAAAAATCAAATTGATAATGATTAGAAAAAAGGGAAAGTTGCCAGGTAAAATTTATAAAGAAACATACAAACTAGAGTATGGAGCTAATGATTTAGAAATTCAAAAAGACTTCTTATTCTCTAGTGATAATGTGATTGTCGTTGATGATATATTAGCAACTGGAGGTACTTTTAATGCTGCATTTAAACTAATTAGTAAAAATAATGCTAAAATACTAGGGTCTATTTCTTTATTAGAATTAGTTTTTTTAGATGGAAGAAAAAAAATAAAATATCAACACCATAGTTTATTAAGCGTTAATACTTAGAATACTCCTTCTCTTCTGAAACATTTGAATTTGTCAAATTATTAATATCTTTTTTAATTTTTGCTCTTATGTCATTTTTAAAATGAACGTCTCTTGATATTTTAATAAAGCTTTCACCAAAGTCTTTGCTTGCTTCCATTTCTCGTTTGATGTTTTCTATATCCCAAAGCTCGCTATTTATATTTTTTAAATTTTTAATATGATCAGATAGCTGATCGCTCATATTATCAAATTTTAATGCTTCTTTTTCCAAGATATCTAATTCTTTATGAACATTTTCTAACTTGCTTTTATCTATAATTTTTTCAGTCTTAATTTTTAGAATTGTTATTTTATCAAATAATTCTCCGGCTGATATTTCAACAAGTACTTTCATTTCGATCTTCCATATATGTCTGAGTATCTTTTTATATCAGATTCTAAAAATTTTGTTCCTGTTTGAACCTCAATAAGCATTAGTTTCTTAGTTTTACTTTCATTTAAAACTCTATGTTTTGCTTTTTTAGATATAAAGATGTTTTCATTTTTAACTTTATAGTATGTTTTATTATTTATTATAACCGTTGCTTTTCCTTCGATGACAACCCAATGTTCTGATCTATGATCGTGAGATTGATAAGATAAAACTTCTTGAGGATTAACAATTATTTTTTTTATTAAAAAATCTTTGCTTTTTGCTAAGACGGTATAGTTACCCCAAGGTCTTGTAATTGTTACTTTCATCTAAAATATTTGAATTTTTTTTCAACTGACATTAAGTTCATGATTAATGCACAAATAATCATATTACTCAACAAAGAACTACCACCATAGGACATAAAAGGTAATGCAACGCCCACAACAGGCAATATGCCCAAAGTCATAGAAATATTAATTACCACTTCTATTAATAGCTTTATGGATAGTCCTAAAATAGCCAATTTAACAAATGTGTTTTGAATATTTATCGATTTTATTATTGGAATAATAATCAATAGTATGAATATAGAAATTAAAATAATAGATCCTATAAAACCAAACTGCTCAGCAAAAATAGAAAATACAAAATCCGTTTCTTTTTCAGGTATAAAATCTAAGCTTGATTGTGAACCACCTAGAAAACCATTACCTCTGGTACCACCTGATCCTATTGCTATTTTAGATTGTATAATATGATAACCACTTCCCAAAGGATCTAAATCAGGATTTAAAAATGTTTTAACTCTACTTTGTTGGTAAGG